>Ga0207868_1000153_pt1 | contig 91772 bp, 82 predicted proteins | sample Passage237B_FD_187370 | JGI IMG/M metagenome (GOLD analysis project Ga0207868, IMG submission 187370) | Cellulose adapted compost microbial communities from Newby Island Compost Facility, Milpitas, CA, USA - Passage2 37B (SPAdes) (version 3) ...
CTTCTTGCCAATGCCCCGATTGTGGTAGAAGGGCATGACGTAAAGCGATCCGACTTCCGCGAGCTGCGGTTTGTCGGGGTAGAAATACAGCGTGACGCAAGCGATGATGTTCTCGTCGATTTCGTAAACGTAGAATTGATCGATGTTCTTTTCGATTGCCTGCTGGGTGCGGTGCACGAGCTCCTCGCGCTTCACGGCGGCGCGGGTGAGACTGTAAATGAAACGCACGTCGCGCCGCGTGGCTTTGCGGATCTGCTGATAATCGTTGCCGTAGATCAGGGTGCCGACGCCTTCGTTGGAGAAAATCTCGTTGAGCAGGCTGTCGAAGAGACGTCCGTCCACGATGTGCACGCGCGGCGTGCCCGTGTCGATCGCGCGCACGGCGTTGAGCGCCTTGGAACGGCAAAGCTCGGCGATTTGATCCGGCGCATCGGCGAGTTGTTTGCGGAGCACCTCGACGGAGATTTGCGGACGCAACTCGCCGTTAATGACGAGACCGGGTTGCGGCGTGAGATAGATGATCTTCGTGGCGTGCAGTGCCTCGGCCAGTTCGGCGGCGAGGAGGTCGGAATTGACGCGCAGCGAGCGACCGTCGGGGCCGAACGTGAGCGGCGACATGACCGGAATCACCGAATCTTTGATGAGGCTCGTGATAAAGTCCTTGTCGATGCGCTCAACCTTGCCGGTGAACTGATGGTCGACGCCCTTGATGATGCCCATGGGCAACGCGCGGACGGAATTGGTGATCACGCCCTTGAGGTTGTTTTGCGCGAGACCTTCGAGAATGAGATGCGAAACGCGGGACGACGCGCGAATAGCGAGATCAAGCGTCGCGGCATCCGTGACGCCGGAACCGTAAACATCCGAGATGGGAACATTGCGCAGTTGCGAAAGCTCCTGAATCTGGCGACCGATGCCATGCACCAACACGACCTTGATGCCGAGACTGCGGAGCACCGCGATGTCGACGAGGAGGTTGCTGAAATTTTCATCCGCCACGATCGAACCGTCGAAGGCGATCACGAAGATCTGACCTTGGAATCGGGGCACGTATTGCAGAATCCCGCGGAGGTCCGTGGGTTTAATCGTGGTGGCAAGTGCCGGCGTCTGACTTGAGACGTTGGTCATGGGGGTCGGAGTTTGTCGCGAAACAATCGACGTTCGTCAATTCACTTGCAGGGGCCAGGTGAGCGACGAATCGCGACCCGCCAGCAACACGGTGTAGCTCCCGGGCTTCAGCGCGCCGCCGGGAATGACGATGCGAATATGCGCTTGGTCGCGGCGCGCGGACAAGCTGCCCTCGAGCGCTTCGAGTTCAGGCACGATGACGATCTGGTCGCCTTGGGCGTAAAGGAAGGCCCCGGAAAGTTGGTGCGCGAGGTCGCCGGTGTCACAATCGAACGCGAGTGTGGCACCTAGTAACGAACTGATTTCAGACGAACCGTAGGCCGCGGAATAACCAGCCGGCAGGGCCGGTTGATCAAAGAGGCTTTCCTTCAACGAGGCCGGCAGACCGCCGGCAGTCGCGGTGGCATTGAGATTCGCGAGCGCGTCGGAAGGATTCGCGGCGGAGTTGGCCGGCAGGTCGGCCGTGAGTGGAATGCGTTGATAACCGGCGGTGAGGAGATTGTGCGTCTGGCCGCGGGTTTTGAGGTCGTTGTAAGGTTCGTAAGGGCGGTTGGGTTTGCGGTAGTGCAGGGTGACGAACGTGTAGCCCACGAGCAAAGGGATGAGCGCGAGCGCGATCCACTTCGTGGGCCACGCTTCAGGCTTGGGAGATTGGTTGGAAGATGCGGACATGGGTTTAGCGGAGTAACGGCCCCGGACGGGCGTCGCGCAAATAAATTTGCTCCGGAGTAAAGCGGCTGTTTCGTTGACGGGCTTCATGAAACTCTGGTCCCAGTTTTTTATTCCCACGCTCAAGGAAAGCCCGGCCGATGCCGAAATCGCTTCCCACAAACTGCTCGTGCGCGCCGGCCTCGTGCGCAAGCTGAGCGGCGGTCTCTATACCTACATGCCGCTGGGCCAACGCGTGATGCAAAAGATCACGCAAATTTGCCGCGAGGAAATGGATCGCGCCGGCGCGATCGAGCTGTGGATGCCGCATCTCCATCCGGCTGAAAACTGGGAGAACGGGCCGCGCTGGTCCGCGACGCGCGAAATCATGTTCCGCGCCGATACCGCGGGCGACGGCAAGCGTTTGCCGAAAGAGCCGGAGTTCGTCCTCGGCCCGACGCACGAGGAAATCGTCACGCCATTGATCAAGGCCGAGATCACGAGCTACCGCGATCTGCCGAAAAACTTTTATCAAATCGCGACCAAGTTCCGTAACGAGATTCGTCCGCGCTACGGTCTGATGCGTGCGCGCGAATTCGTGATGATGGATGCCTATTCGTTCGATGCGAACGAAGAAGGCGCGGTGCGCAGCTATGAAGCGATGAAACGCGCTTACGAAGCGTTCTTCAAACGTCTCGGTGTGCTCGCAATCGCGGTCGAAGCCGACACCGGCGTGATGGGCGGCAACTACTCTCACGAGTTCATGGTCCCGGCGGAAGTCGGTGACGACGACATCATCTATTGCGAAGAGAGTGGCTACGCGGCCAATCGCGAAAAGGCGACCAGTGGCATCGTGCCGAAGGACCTCGCTGACGCAGCTCCGATCGGCGACGTCGAAGAATTCGCCACGCCCGGCATCGTGACCATCGCGGCATTGGAAGCAGCACCTTACAACGTTTCCGCCGACAAGCAGTTCAAGACCCTCGTTTACATCGGTGACGGCAAACCCTTCGTGATTATCCTGCGCGGCTGCGACGAATTGGAAGAAGCCAAGTTAGGTTCGCTTGGATTCACCTTGGTGCGTCCGGCGACTCCGGAGGAAATCGAACCGGTGTTGGGCGCGAAGCCCGGCAGCCTCGGTGCGGTCAAAGGCACGATCAAAGATGAATCCGCGCTCGTCGGCATCTTCGCCGACCACGCAATCCGCTTGGTGGGCAACGGCACGACCGGTGCGAACAAGGACGGATTCCACCTGCGCAATGTAAACGTGACGCGCGATCTCGCGATTACGCGCTTCGGTGATTTCCGCCGTGTGCGCGCCGGCGAACCCGATCCTATCTCCGGTCTTCCGCTGAAGAGCCGCCGCGGCATCGAGGTTGGTCATGTATTCGTGCTCGGCACCAAGTATTCCGAAAAGTTCAACGCTGTTTATACCGACGACCAGAAGCAGACGCACCCGATGGTGATGGGCTGCTACGGCATCGGCGTGAGCCGCACCATGCAGGCGATCATCGAGCAAAGTCACGATGCGGACGGCATCCGCTGGCCGTGGAAGGTCGCGCCGTTTCAAGTCATTGTCACGCTGCTCGATCCGAAGGATGAAGCGGCGAGCGCGACTGCGCGTAAATTGGCCGAAGCGGCCGAGTCAGCGGAAGCCGATGTGATCGTAGATGATCGCGATGAGCGCCCCGGCGTGAAGTTTAAGGACGCCGATCTCATCGGTATTCCGCTGCGTTTGACCGTCGGCGGTCGCGGCTTGAAGGAAGGCGTGATCGAACTGAAGTGGCGCACCGAAAAAGACGCGCGAAAGATTCCCTTGGCGGAAGCCGAGGCGTTGATCGCGGCTGAAATCAAGAAGGCAGGCGCAACCGAATGATTTTGTTCGAGGCCAAGACGCAGGAACAGACGCAGACCGATACGCTGACGGAGCCCAAATTAGAGGGGCTCTGGAAGGTCGTGGTTTTGAACGACCCAGTGAATCTCATGTCGTATGTCGTCATGGTCTTCCGTAAAGTATTCGGTTTCGACGAAACCAGGGCGCGAAAGCACATGATGGAAGTGCATGAGCGTGGCCGCTCCGTGGTGTGGGTCGGACAGCGCGAGCAGGCCGAGGCCTACGCGCATACCTTGCAACAATGGCATCTGACCACGGTGCTGGAGTCCGATGAAGCGCATTGAGGTCAAGTTAAGTGTCGATGTCGTCGCACCGCTACTGGATGTGGTGCGGGAAACGGCCGACACATTGCGTGACACCGTTTCGCCGGCGGTTCGCACCGACGATATGGATCTCGAGATGCGGGAGGCGTGGGTCGAGGATCTACTGGCCGGTCAACGCAGCGACTTGGACGTGCTGCTCGGTCTGTTCGGCGACGAGTTTTTCAAGGACGGTTCGATCGTGTTCGATAGCGAAAACGCCGATGCGGTGCTGCGCGCCTCCGCGGCGGTTCGGCTGCACCTGCGTTCGCACGGATTGCAGGGTGTCGATGAAGAGCAATTGGAAAGCGGGGCAGTGGAAATCGAGTCGCTGCCAGAGGCTGCGCGCCGTCCTTTCGTCTGTTATTTGTTTTTGGCGACGCTGCAGGAACTGATCATCCAGCACTTAAATCCGGCATCGCCGGAAATATGAGCACATTTATTTGACGGCGGGCCTTTGCGACCTACGGTGGGCAGACACCCTGTGGTGTTCGAGGTGCTTTCATTAAACAGCTCTTTGCCTTTGAATCATTACGGGAGCCAAGACCGCCGCGGAAGCTGCCAGGCCGTAAATCGGAAGGCAAACGCTGCGGGGGAGGCGCCCACCTTAACATAAAAAGGACCAGAGCCTTTGGGCACACGGCACCGGCGGGGTGTTATTTTTTATCCCCATGAATCCGCACGAATACAATAGCCTCCACATCCTGCACGTTCTCGCCGCCATCGTTTCGATCGGCACAATTTTCTATGCCTGCGCAGGCGCTCCCGAGACGCGTAAAAAGACACTCATGTGGAGCGGTATTGCCGGCCTCCTCCTGTTGCTCACCGGTATCCGCATGTGGCAAGGGATCTACGGCTTTGCCGGCGGTTGGGCGATCGTGAAGCTGGTGTGCTGGCTGGGTTTGTCCGCTTTTACCGGGCTGGCCTACCGTAAACGCGAAAAGGCTTCGTGCTGGCTCATCCTCACCATCGTGCTGACGGTGGTCGCGCTCGTGATGGTTTATATCCGACCGTTCTGATCCACGTATCATGGACGGGGCGATCTGCGGCGTCTGGATAGATGAAGACGGCCGGGCGCACACCGCCCGGCGCCAAACTGACGGCAGTCGACGCGCAGCGATTGAATCGTTTCGCCCTTTCACGTGGTTGCAGAAGCGTCCTCGCGAAGATGTCTCAGGCATCACGCTGGAGAAACTGAGCGGCGAGGGTGCTTACCACCTGCTGGCACACGGTGAATCCCTCGCGAATTTTCAAGGCTTCCTCAAACTGGCGCGTGACGAAGGCGGCATCGATGTGCTGCGGCCGTGGGAAAGTCAGTTCCTGTTGCAAAACCGCGAACGCCTTTATGCGGATTTGAACTTTGGCGACCTGCGTCGTTGCCAACTGGATATTGAAACCGATTCGACTGACGGCGGCTTTAGCGATGCGCGCAATGCCGGCGACCGCGTGCTGGCGATCGGACTTCGTCAAAACGGCGAAAGTCGCCTGCTGTTGTTGCGCGAAGAAACCGACGCTGCGGAGAAAGCACTGCTGGAAGAATTCAATGCCGTGTTGGTGGAACTCGATCCCGACGTCATTGAAGGCCACAACCTCTTCAAGTTTGACCTCGATTACCTACGACAGCGTTGCAAGCGCCACAAAGTGACCTGTGCGTGGGGCCGGTTTGGTCAGAACGCGTCGTTTCGCAACAGTCGGTTAAAAGTGGCTGAGCGTTGGGTGGATTTTCCGCGTTGCGATCTGCCGGGCCGCGCAGTGGTGGACACGTATCTACTCGTGCAGCTTTACGACATCACCACGCGTGAACTGAGCTCCTATGGATTGAAGGACGTGGCGGTTTATTTTGGCGTGACCGACGAGGACAGCGCCGAGCGCACTTATATCGCAGGCAACAAGATCGCCGAGACGTATCGAACGGATCGCGATCGATTCTGCGCTTATTTGTCAGACGACCTCCGCGAAACTGCGGGTGTAGCCGATGTGTTGCTGCCCACCTATTTCGAGCAAGTGAAGGCATTCCCGCTGACGTTACAGGAGGCTACGCTGCGCGGCACTTCGACGAAAGTGGATCTGCTCTTTCTCGAAGAATACTATCACGCGAAGCAGGCTTGTCCGCTGCCGGTCGAGATTGCGCCATTCGAAGGCGGTTACACGAAGAGTTTTGCTGAAGGTGTATTTCAACACGTGCTCCATTTCGACGTGGCATCGCTTTATCCGAGTCTGCTGCTCGCGATGGGGCGCAATCCGCGCACCGATTCTCTCGGCGTTTTTATCCCGCTGCTTACCAAGCTGCGCGAATATCGCTTGAAATACAAAACCCTCGCTCGCACCGCGGAAACCGAGGCGCTGCGCGCGGAATATTCGGCGCGACAAAGCGCATTTAAAATCCTGATCAACTCGTTCTACGGTTATTTAGGTTTCAGCGGCGCACGATTTGGTGACGGTGAACTCGCTGCGGAAGTCACGCGACAAGGGCGTGAGTTGTTGCAGACGCTCATCGAAGAATTTGAGCGCAACGGCTGCACGCCTTTGGAAGCGGATACCGATGGTATTTATCTTTCCTCGCGGGAGTATTTCGCGACCCCCGGTGCTCTATTGGAGAAAATGCAGCGCGTGCTGCCGGCGGGAATCGAACTTGAATTCGACGGCAGCTATCGCGCGATGTTTTGCTACAAGGCGAAGAACTACGCACTCTACGACGGTCAAAAAATCACGTTGAAGGGCAGTGCGCTGCGCTCGCGCGGCATCGAGCCGTTTTTGAAGAAACTTTCGGATCAATTGATCCGCTATTTGCTCGGCGCGGATTCGGAAAAACCGGAGGAGCGATTAGCGCAATATCGTCAGAGTATCACCGATGGCACCATGCCGGTGAGTGAGTTGGCCAAGAGCGAAATTCTCAGCCAGAATCCCGACGCCTATGAGCAGCACATCGCGGCGGGCGGAAAGCCGCGCCGCGCTTCGGCTGAAGTCGCGTTGCGCATGAATCCACGGCCTCGCATGGGCGATCGCGTGAACTATTACATTTTGCCGAAGCAAAAAGGGCAGACCAGCGATTGGCAGCGGGCTCGATCACTTAGCGAATTTGATCCCCAATCGGCGCCTTACGATCCGAGTTATTACCTCAAGAAACTTGATGACTGGCAGGAACGCTACGCGGCGTTTCTCGACATCAAGCCCTTAGGCGGAGTGCAGGGCGAACTGCTGGGATTGTAGGGCGGGATCGCTGATCCCGCCTTCGAATTGCGTCCGTGCACAAAGGCGGGATCAGCGATCCCGCTCTACAGTTTTCAGATTACGCCAAACCGGATTGGGCTCGGCGTTGCACGACCCAGTCGATAATCTTGGCGTCGTCGTCGCCAGCGCGCCAAGCGAGTGCGATAAATTCGTGAGGGTTGATATCGTTGGCCTTAAAGAAACGGCGATCGCCGCCGCAGGAATACATCATGGAAGCGGGCAGCTCGCCGCGAAGTTTGGCGCGAACTTTGGGCAAGATTCGGGGAAGCCATTCGATGCCCTTGATCGAATCAGTCTTGGACGGCCAGGTGTCGGAATTGGCGATGATTCCGCTGGGTTTGCCTTGCTGGACGTTTAAAAAGTAGTCGCGCCGGACGAGTTCGATACCGAGGGCGATGTCGTAACCGGGTTCGCCGTAGTTGTTATGATCTTCCGCGTAATCATACATGTGCTGCGCGGTGATGCCGTTGGCGGCGAGGAAGGCGGTTTCGTCGGCATTGAAGAATGTGTCCGCCCCGCGCTGGCCCTTGGCGTAAAGCTCGACGGCCTTGTCGTAGAGACGGCGAAATTCGGTGGTAAACGTGTAGTGGCTCATAGGTGAATTGATGTTCAATTCGCCGCTAAACGCAAAGCGAGCGAAGAAATTCAATCCGCCGGGCGGAAGTCGATCAGGCGTTTGAAGCGGTCAACTCTTTCAACAACCACGTCGAGTTTCCCACCGAGGGCAAAGGTGCGCTTATGCCGGCGGCCGACGAATGCTGAGCCGTCGTTTGTCTGGTGATAATGATCGTCGCGCAGACTGCCCACCGAAACAAAGCCGAAGGTTAAGGACTCCGTGAGCTCGATGAAAAAACCGTTGTGGCGAACATCGGTGATGATGGCGGCGAAAGACTTGCGTGGTTTTTTGTCCAACTCGCGCTCGAAATACTCGAGCAGCTTGATCTTCACCGAATCGCGCTCTGCGTCCTGACTGTTGATTTCAGTTTGCGAAAGATGCTCGCCGAGGCTCTCGACATTGGCAGCGCTGTAGCGCGTGCGTTTGGAATGGTTATTCGCGGAGTCGTTTTTCTTTGAAAGGTAGGTGTCGAAAACGCGATGCACGACTAAATCCGCATAACGACGAATGGGAGAGGTGAAGTGCGTGTAATCGCGCTTATGCAGGCCGTAGTGACCATCGGGCGAGGAGCGATAACAAGCCTTACGGAGACTGCGCAGTAATTGCGTGCGAAGCAAATGTCCCTGCGGATGATCACGCAGGCGTTCCAACAAACGAACTACTTCGGCGCGCACGGAGAGATTGCCTACCTTGATGCCGTGTGTGGCGAGTTCCTCACGCAGTTCGGTGAGCTTTTCTTCGTCCGGATCATCGTGCACGCGGTAAAGCGAAGGGAGACGATGAGAACGCGTGAGGTGTGCCACGGCCTCATTGGCGGCGAGCATGAACTCTTCGATGAGTTGATGACTCTCATCGTGTTCAACGCGCTCGAGACGATCGGCGTAGCCATTTTCGTCTACGTAAATTTTCGTCTCGGGCATATCCAAATCGAGACTGCCATGTGCCATGCGGTCGCGTCGCAACGTGGCGACGATCTTCCATAATTGACGCACCCATTTCTGCAAATCGGAGAGCTCGCGATGGGAGAGACTGGATAAAGCGCGGCCAGTGGAGCCGGTTTGATGTTTGGGCGGCAACGGTAGGTCGCGGACCTTTTTCAGATCGTCGGTAAATAGCAGGGCGTAGGCCTGCTTGTAGGTAAGACGCTTGCGGCTGCGAATGACCGTGTTGTGAAACGACTTTTCTTTGATGCGCCCGTGTTGGTCAAAAGTCAGAAACACCGCTTTGGTGAGACGATCTTGGGCTTCCACCAATGAACAAAGGCCATTGGAAAGTTTTTCAGGCAGCATCGGGATGACCGTGCCGACGAGATAAGTGGAGTTGCCACGGCGGCAGGCTTCGCGATCAAGCGCGGTGCCGGATTTCACATAAGCGGAAACGTCAGCGATATGAATGCCGACACGGATGAGGTCGTGTTCCAATTCCTCGATGGACAGTGCATCGTCGAAGTCCTTCGCATCGTCGGGATCGATCGTGAATGTGGGCACCTTGCGGTAATCGAGTCGGTCGTTGATGTCGCGGGGATGAACCTTGTCGGGAAGTTGCGCGACCTCGGCTTCAACTTCAGATGGGAACTGTTGCGAGAGGTCGTATTTCTCGAAAATCCCCAAGAGTTCGGCTTGTGGCTCATGCGTGCGTCCGAGGCGCGCAGAGATAGTGCCGGTGAGCGGCTCGCTGCGTTTTCGCCATTCGTCGAGTTGCACGACGACTTTATCGCCGCTGTCGGGGACGGGTTTGAGTTTTGTCTGTGCGGGATTTCTGACGAGAATGTCGTTCACCAAGCGCGGATCATCGGGTGTGACGATCCAGTGGCGTCCGGACTTGTGCAGATTGCCGACCACGGTAGTGCGAGCGCGCTCAAGCACGCGAACGACGCGCCCGGCGGTTTCGCCGGCAAAGCGCGTGCGCCCTTTGGGCATAATTTGGACGGCTACATGATCACCATGCAGGGCGACATCCGTGGCCGAGGGCGCGATCTGAATCTCAACGATATTGCGATCGTTCTCGTGGACCTCGTCAGGAATGACAAAGGCCGAGCCGCCGCTGCGAAAGCGAATGCGGCCGGTGATTTCGATCTGTTTTGAAACTGATGGAAGGCGATACAGGCCTTCGCGTGTGCGCTGCACACGACCGCTTTGGGTCAGGCGTTGCAGTTCGCGATTGAGAACATTGCGCTGGTTCTTGCGCAGGTGGAGAGCGTGAGCCAGCGCTGAGGCCGACATCGCTTGATTACTTTTCCCGCGCAACAGGCCGAGAAGACTTTCACTGAGATTCATAAGGGGCGGTTCTAAGCGGAAACGCAGAACGTGCTTTGGATTGGACTGAACCCAACAGGCTTACTAAGTATGTCGCGATGAAAATCGTCCATGTAGCCAGTGAATTGTTTCCTTACATGAAAACAGGGGGGCTGGCTGATGCCGTGTCGGCGCTGACTGGGGCCTTGGCTGATCAAGGTCACGAAGTCGCTGTCTTCTTGCCCGGTTACCGCACGGCTCTCGCGCACCCCGAATTGTCGAGCGCGGCGCGCAAGATTTCGCTCAAGATCGAAATGGGCGACGAATTCATGTCCGGGCACGTGAAAATGTTCAGCCCGCGTCCGCGCCTGACGGTCTATCTGATTTGCCGCGACGAGTTTTTTGACCGGAGCAACCCCTACGGCAACGGCGAGCGCGATTACGAAGACAACGCCGACCGGTTCATCTTCTTCGCCAAGGGTGTAGTAGACTCATTGCGCTTGATGGACATGCAGGCCGACATCGTGCACGCACACGACTGGCAGGGCGCTTTGGTGCCGTTGCTGCTGCGCGTGGCCGAACGCCGCCACGGATTGACGCTTGCGATGCGCACAGTCTTCACGATTCACAACATCGCGTTCCAAGGAATTTTCCCTTCGCGGTCGTTTGCGCGCACGAATCTGCCCGCTGAGCTCAACAACATCGACGGTCTGGAATACTATAACCAGATCAACTTGATGAAGGGCGGTATCCTTTATGCCGATTGTGTGACGACGGTGAGTCCGCGCTACGCCCGCGAAATCCAGACCTCCGAATTCGGCTGCGGTCTCGACGGCGTGGTGCAGACGCGAAGCGAAGACATCAAGGGCTTGCTCAACGGTATCGATACCGCGGTGTGGAATCCCTCGGTCGATCAACTCATTCCCGCGCGTTATTCGGCGGCCGATATGAAGGGCAAGGCGGCCTGCCGCGCGGCATTGCTGAAAGCGCACGGTTTTGATCCGAAATTCAAAGGTCCGGTTTACGGTATGGTCTGCCGACTGACTGAACAGAAGGGCATCGATCTCGTGTTGGCCAACGCCGATTTCTTTGTGCGCGAGAATTGCCGCTTCATTATTCTTGGTCGCGGTGAACAGCGCTACGAAGAAGCGCTGCAAGAATTGGCGCAACGCGCTCCGGACAAGGTCGCGATCAGCTTGAAGCTTGATGAAGCCGCGAGTCATTTGATCGAAGCGGGCGCGGACTTCTTTGTGATGCCGTCGCTTTTCGAACCTTGCGGTCTCAATCAGATGTATTCGCAAGCCTACGGCACGGTGCCGTTGACGAGCGAAGTCGGCGGTCTGGCCGATACGGTGATCGATGCGGATCGCAATGAAACCGCGGGCACCGGCCTGACTTATTCGGCTACGGCGGAAGGATTGGGCGATGCGCTGGCGCGGTCGCTGAAATTGTTTGCGAATTCCAAGCGCATGGCGGCGGTGCAACGCCGTGGTATGGAGAAGGATTTCAGCTGGCAGACGGCGGCACAGGCTTACGAAACGCTTTATTTCGATTCGCTTTAAAAGCACATGGTGAAACCGGTCATCGTCTGGTTTCAGCGTGATTTACGACTGCAGGATAATTCTGCGCTCAACGCGGCTCGTGCCAGCGCTGCGCCGATTGTTCCGGTTTACATTCATGATACTGCGGCTGAAGGCGAGTGGCCTGCTGGTGCCGCGTCGCGATGGTGGCTGCACCACGCATTGGTCGCATTGAGCGCCGCTTTGCGTGATCGTGGCTCGCAGCTGATTGTGCGAGCCGGTGACACGACTGAGCTGCTGATGAAATTATGCGCCGAAACTGGCGCCACAGCCGTGCATTGGAATCGGCGCTACGAACCTGTGATTGTTGCACGCGATGCGAAACTCAGCGGGCAGTTGCTGGAGCAGGGAATTGCTGCCAAAAGCTTCAACGGCACGCTGCTCTTCGAGCCGAACGCAGTTCAAAACAAACAGGGCGGCCCGTTTCAGGTTTTTACTCCCTACTGGCGTCGCTGTTTGACCTTGCCGGTAGCGGAGACGGAAACGCTGGCTAAGGGCAATTTCACTACGCCGACTCGATGGCCGAAGGCTGAGACGATCGATGCCTTGAAGCTATTGCCGCGATTGAGCTGGGCCGATGGCTTCGAGCGGGAATGGGAGCCCGGCGCGAACGGTGCGCAGCGTCGGTTGAACGCATTTTTAAAGGCGAGTGTGGATGAATACGACGGGTGTAGAAATCTGCCTGATGAAGATGGAACGTCTCGGCTTTCGCCTTGGTTGCATTTCGGCGAGATCAGTCCGCGTCAAATTTGGGCGGCGCTCAACCAGCGTTCACGTGATAGTGGCGTGTTTCCAGCGACCGCAGGCGCCAAAGTGTTTTTGAGCGAACTGGGCTGGCGCGAGTTTGCACATCATCTGCTATTTAATTTTCCGCGCACGCCCACCGCACCACTGCGGGAGGAATTTAATCGTTTCCCATGGTCAAAGGATATCAACGGAAAGAAGCTTCGCGCATGGCAGCGCGGTGAGACTGGTTATCCGCTAGTGGATGCGGGTATGCGCCAATTGTGGCAGACGGGCTGGATGCATAATCGCGTGCGCATGGTGGTCGCGTCGTTTTTGGTCAAACATCTGCGCCTGCCATGGCAGAATGGAGCAGAGTGGTTTTGGGATACGCTGCTTGATGCTGATTTGGCGAACAATACGTTGGGTTGGCAATGGAGCGCCGGATGTGGCGCGGATGCGGCGCCGTATTTTCGTATCTTCGCGCCGATGGCGCAGGGGGAGCGATTTGATAAGGAAGGGAATTTTGTGCGTCGCTGGGTGCCTGAATTAGCCACACTACCGGCGAAATGGATTCACCGTCCATGGGAAGCGCCGGACGAAGTATTGAGTGCGGCAGGAGTGCTATTGGGTAAAACGTATCCACGACCGATAATTGATCACGCGTCGGCACGTGCTGAAGCGTTGGCTGCGTTCAAAGCCATGCGCCGTGACAGGGTTGGGCTAGGAGGCGAGAAATGAAACCGCTTCCATCTAGAATACTCGTAGCCGGCGCGGGTGGTTTAATCGGCAGGGCGTTGATTGGTTCACTGCGCCGGCAGAACTGCGAAGTGCGCCGCTTGGTGCGCCGAAAGTCAGCAACTCACGACGAATTTGAATGGGATCCGACCGCACAACGAATCGACGAGTCGGCGTTGGATGGCGTGAGCGCGGTGATTAATCTAGCTGGAGCGAATGTGGCCGATGGACGTTGGACAAAGCGTCGCAAGGAATTGATCCGTGCGAGTCGCGTGGATTCGACGCGAGTATTGGTTGATGCGATTGCACGTCGTGCCGTCGGGCAGCGTCCTTCACTTTTAATCAATGCTTCTGCCGCAGGTTGGTATGGCGATACAACTGATCGCACTGCAGATGAGTCTTCTTTGTCGGGGCATGGTTTTCTCGCGCAAGTGTGCGCGGCGTGGGAAGGTGCGGCGTTGCGCGCTGAGGAGTTGGACGTGCGCACGGTGCGATTGCGTTTAGGGGTGGTGCTGAGCAAGCAGGGCGGCGCGTTGGCTAAAATGCTGCCGGCTTTCAAATTGGGACTCGGCGGTCGCCTAGGATCGGGCACGCAGCGGATGAGTTGGATCACAATGACTGACGTGATCGCGATTATTGAGCGCGTGTTGTCCGACGAGACGATAACTGGTGCGATCAACGCCGTGTCGCCCGCGCCGGCGACGAATACTGAGTTTGCGCGCACCTTGGGCGATGTGCTCCATCGGCCAGCTTTTCTGCCGGTGCCTGCTTGGGTTTTGCGATTGGTCTTTGGACAAATGGCCGATGAGGCGCTGTTGGCGGACAGTGGCGTCGTGCCGGCGAAATTGTTGGCGACTGGTTTTACATTCGCACATTCGGAGCTCCGTTCCGCACTGCAAGTGGCGCTGGATGAAGGGGCTTGAGAATTTGGCTTTCCAAACGCACTCACGGGCGTAGGGTAAACGCTTTATGCAGAAAACGTTCGTGATTTATAAACCCGATTGCATGCAGCAACGCCATGTCGGCGAAGTGCTCAGCCGCTTCGAAGCCGCTGGTTTCGACGTGGTCGGATGCAAGATGACGCGTTTGAGCCCTGCGCTGTTGCGCGAGCACTACGCACACGTGGCGGACAAACCGTTTTATCCGGAGATCGAAGAGTTCATGAGTTCCCGTCCGGTTATCGTCATGGCGCTGCAAGGCGAAGGCATCGTGGCTAAGGTCCGCGACCTGCTCGGCCCGACCGATTCGCGCAAGGCCGCCAAGGGCACAATCCGCGGTGACTTCGGCACCGAGATGATGAAAAACGTCGTCCACGCGTCCGACAGCGATGAGAACGCCGCGATCGAACTCGCGCGCTTCTTCAAGCCCGAGGAAATTTTCAGCCTCTGATTTTCCTTATTGGAAAAAACAAAACCCGCCTGAACGCAGGCGGGTTTTTTCGTATTTGAAATTGGCACCCTCACGGGGAATCGAACCCCGGTCTGATCCGTGAGAGGGATCCGTCCTAGCCGCTAGACGATGAGGGCGTTTGGCTTGGAATGGCCAACAGTTGGCGTAAGGCCGCTTTCGTCAAGCCGCTTTCAATAAAACAGCTTCCGGTCGAGGCTCCGGTATTGGATGGCCTCCAAAAGATGCGGGGCTTCGATTCTGTTGGCACCGGCGAGATCGGCAATAGTGCGGGCGACCTTGAGAATGCGATCGTAAGCGCGGGCGGAAAGTGAGAGTTGCTCCATGGCCTGTTGCAGTAGGTCGCCCAACGTGGAATCGATCTGGCAGAACTTGCGAATCTGCGCGTGTGACATTCGCGCGTTGCTGGCCACACCGCTTGCGGCGAGTCGCGTTTGCTGCCGCTCGCGTGCGGCGGAAATTCGCTCACGCATCAGCGCGGAAGCTTCGCCGGCTTTTTCGGAACGTAAATCACCAATCGAAAGCGCGGGCGCATCGATATGAATATCGATGCGATCGAGTAATGGTCCGCTGATGCGTGCGCGGTAGCGTTGAATCTGCGTTGGAGTGCAGCGGCATTCGTGTTTGGTGTCGCCGAGATAACCGCAAGGACACGGATTCATGGCGGCAACAAGCATGAATGCGCAGGGCAGCGTGACCTTGCCGGCGCTGCGAGATATGGTCACGTCTCCGTCTTCCAATGGCTGACGTAAAACTTCCAACGCGGAACGTTTGAACTCGGGTAATTCGTCGAGAAACAACACGCCGTGATGCGCGAGCGAGATTTCGCCGGGGCCGGGAATCGTGCCGCCGCCGAGAAGGCCGACATCAGAAATCGTGTGATGCGGGCTGCGAAACGGACGTGCTCCCCACGGTGCTTCACCGGTGATGGTGCGTCCCGCAGCGGAGTGAATGCTTAATATCTCCAAATGCTCATCCAAACTCGGTGCCGGCATGATGCCCGGAATACGTTTGGCGACCATGGATTTTCCCGCGCCAGGTGGACCGATCATCAGGAGATTGTGATTGCCGGCGACGGCGACTTCGACGGCGCGGCGCAAAGCGTGTTGGCCTTTGATTTCGGAAAAATCGCCTACGGCGGTTGACGATGTGGGCTGGCGCGAAGCCGGCTGAACCGGATCGAGTGCAATTTCGCCGGCGATAAATCGATGAGCTTGGTCGAGTGATTCGACGCGGTAAACGCGCACGCCCTCAACCAAGGCAGCTTCCTCGGCAGATCGCGGCGGCAGCAACAAACCGGCTTTGCCAAGCGCGCGGGCGAGCTGAGCCATGGCCAGTGCACCTTTGATGGGGCGTGTCATGCCGGACAAACCGAGTTCTCCGGCGATGAGATAGTCCGCCGGATTGTGTTTGGGCTTGAGCTGCTCTGTGGCGATCAGAATACCGAGGGCAATCGGCAGATCGTAGAGCGGACCTTCCTTGCGCGTGTCGGCGGGGGCGAGATTGATGGTCGTGCGCGTGAGCGGCATCTTGAAGCCACTGTTGCTGAGCGCGGAGTGAACGCGGTCGTCTGATTCCTTGACCGCGGCATCCGGCAGTCCGACCAAAACCAAACGGGGATCGCCTGATTCGCCGGCGTTGACTTCGATTTGAACTGGCTCGGCCGCGATGCCCTGGAGGGCAGCTGAATCAATCGTGGCCAGCATGAGAGTCAGGGTTTTCGGGTGAGGCGCCGTTCTATTTTGGCAATGTTGGCTTCAACCGCTTGGATGTAAGGGTTGGCGCCGTGAGGGTAAGGGGATGCCAAATAGCGATAGACGTTTTCGAAGTCCTTTTCAAGTTTGGGCAGCACGAGTTTGCGCCAAAAGGCTGGGGTGTTCTGGCGCAGTGCGGCGGCGGATTTGAAAACGCGATCCTTGGACGACACGTTGAAGTAATCGTAGGATTCCTTGAATTCTGCGTAGAGATAGCCGAGTTCGTCCGGATAATCCGCGGCAGCCATCTGACCAAGGTAATCCGCGGTCGCGAGCGCGCAACCGATGAAACGTTCGGTCGGATTTTGAAAAGTCAGCTCATTGATCTTGCTGGTCGGTCCAGTGCAACGAATCGCGCCAAGCACTCCACTGATTTCGCTCAAGGTGACACCCAGCGTGGGCAGATAGGTCGCCGCGAACGAACAGCTCCGCAGCACATGCATAAACGTATATTTGGCGCCGGTGCCGCTTTTGTCGGAGCGATGCCGTTGGTAACCCGAGTCGTGGAGCAGGGCGCTCGCAATCGCGAGTTCCGTTTGCCGAGGGCTGAGGCGCGGCTCGGTTCCCGCGCGATGACGACCTTCAAGCAGCGCGACCAAGCACACTGTGGCCTGCAGTGTATGTTCGAAATCGTGGTAGCGCAGATCGTTCGCCTGATAATCCGGATGATCGCCCGAAAAGATGGCGGTGATGTCCTTAAACAACCTGCCGAGGAAACGCGTGTTGGCCTGCGGGTGCATGGCCTTGAAACGCGCTTTGACGTGAGCCGCCACGGCGATGGGGTCTTTGGTATTGATCGACAGGGGCATCGCGTTTGAAATTTGCGCGTGGCGGGGTTTCGATAGTGAAACGGTAATCGTTTTAAAAACCCTGAGCCAAGCTCAATATAGGGTGAATAACTCAATCATCATAGGCCTAACAGGTGGGATGGGTTGCGGCAAATCGACCGCGGCGAAAATGGTCGCGGCTGCCGGTTACCGATTGATGGATTCCGACGCGATGATCCGGGATCGGATTTTGACGGCCACTGAAGTCGTGCTGGCCGTGCAGGAACGCCTGGGGGGCGATGTGCTCGACGAGGCAGGACGGATCGATCGCCGCAAATTGGCGGCGAAGGTTTTCGATCAACCAGTTGAATTGGCCTGGCTGGAAGAGCTGACGCACCCACGGCTCTTTGCCCTTTGGCGCGAGGAACTGGCCCGTAATGACGGGGTCGATTGGGTCTTCGAGGTGCCTTTGCTGTTCGAAAAACAACTTGAAAATTGGTTTGATTTCACGGTCTGCGTGGCCTGTTCTCCCAGTCAGCAAATCGCCCGGTTGGAGCAGCGAGGGATTCCGCGAGCGCTCGCCGAACAACGAATTTCCAAGCAACTGCCCCTGGCGACTAAACTAGAGCTCTCCGATATTGTTCTCTGGAACGACGGTTCGATCGAGTTCCTCCAATCGCAGGTGGACCGGATGATGACCGATATTTCCAGGTCCCGTGCCGCTTGAGCCGCGCCTATTTTAACACCATTTAGCATGGATAACGACCCCGCCTCTGAGGAGGAATCAACGAAACCCGCGAAGAAAGCGGCCCGCACTCGCACGCGTTCTGCCAAGCCGCGCACATCGCGCGCCAAGAAGAGCGCGGAAAGCGCGTCTGAATCCGCGCCGCAATTGGAGCTGACCGCTCAACCCGAGCCACAGGCCGAGCAACGGTCTGCGCCCGCACCTGAACCGGCATATGAAAGCAAACCGGACAGAACGGAGGCGCCGGTTGAAGCCGCTTCGGAGTCGTCCTCCGCTAACACACGCTCCGAAGAGCGCGACTATTCCGATTCACCTCAGCAGGATAACAACGGCGGTGGCGGCGGTTATCAGGATCAAGGCGGCGGTGGCCGCGGATCGTGGAAGCGCAACAAGCGCAAGCGCGGTCGCCACGGCAATTGGCAGGGCGGTGGGGGTAATGGCCCGGCGCATCCCGCACATCCGCCACAACCCGCGCCCGCGGCTCCGGCTCAAGTTCGTGGCGATTTGCCTCCGCTGTCGCGTTTCGAAGATCTGGCCGCGCTCGATGCGCTCGCCGCGGAGATTTCATCCGGTGACGCAGAGCCCATTTATCTAAACGAGATTTATGCGCTCAATCTGGCCGACCTCACGGCATTCGCGCGCAAGTCGGGTGCGCAGTTTGAAGGCACGCTGAACCGCAATCAGCTAATCAATCTGATTTTCAAAGCGGCTGGCGAAGCGAAGCGTCCACTGCGCGATCGCGGCTACATCGACATCAATTCGCAAGGTGCGTTTATCGTGCATCAGCACGTAAACTATCGCCTGTATCCGGAAGATGCCTACCTGCCGGAAAGTTTGATCAAGCGCTACGGTTTGAAGCGCGGGCATCAGGTGGAAGTTCTGCTTCACGTGCCGCAGGAAGGCGAACGTTGTCCTTCGGTCGTGCGCATCGAGAAGGTCATGGACATGGAGCCCGAGGACATTTCCAAGGTTACACCGTTCGAGGAGCTGGTGCCTTACTATCCGCTCAATCGTATCCTGCTCGAAGCGCCTGCGGTGCAACGCGACGTGTCGATGCGTGCGGTGGATATTCTTACCCCGATCGGATTTGGCCAGCGCGGCCTTATCGTCGCGCCGCCGCGCACCGGCAAAACGATTCTCCTGCAGAACATCGCGAATTCGATTTCGGAAAACTTCCCGGACTACACGTTGATCCTGTTGTTGATCGATGAACGTCCCGAAGAAGTCACCGACTTCAAGCGTCACACTCGCGGCGAGGTGGTTTCCTCGACGTTCGATGAAACGCCCGAGAGCCACGTGCACTGCGCCGAAATGGTTGGGGAAAAGGCCCGCCGTTTGGTGGAGCAGGGCAAGCATGTGATCATTCTGCTCGACTCGATCACGCGTCTCGCCCGCGCCTACAACGCGCTGACCGGCAATTCCGGCAAGATCATGTCGGGCGGTATGGAGGCGACGGCGTTGCAAAAGCCGAAGCGTTTCTTCGGTGCCGCGCGTAATATCGAAGGTGGCGGCAGCCTGACGATTATCGGCACGGCGCTGGTTGATACCGGCAGCCGCATGGACGAAGTGATCTTCGAAGAATTCAAGGGCACGGGTAATATGGAGCTTCACCTTGACCGCGGTTTGGTTGAGCGCCGTATTTTCCCAGCGATCAACATCGACCGGTCCGGCACGCGCAAAGAGGAGCTCATTTATCACCCCGACGAACTGCAGAAAATCTACGGCCTTCGCCGTGCGATGCAGGGACTCGGCCCGATTGAGTCAATGGAGATGCTCATCCAGCGGCTCAAGAAGACGAAATCGAATGCTGAGTTCCTGCTCAGTCTGCGTTAACCGGGACTCCGCAGTTTACCATGCGATCCACTGTCACCGACGATTACCTGTTGGAAGTGGCGGTGGAAGCGGGGTTGATCAGCATCGAACGGGTAGAAGAAGCGAAGGCAGAAATTGGCCATGGGGAGAGCGACTCGGCTAGTGTCTACCACCACCTGGTGGCTGCGCGCGAATTAGACCTTCATCAGGTCAATGCCGCGTTGGCGGAACGATTCGGCATGCGCCCGGTGGATCTGATTCGGGTTCATGTTTCGACTGATGTGTTGGAGCTGATCACGCGTGATCAGGCCGTGCATTATCAACTGCTGCCACTGAGCCGTCGCGACGGTGTGCTCGAAGTCGCGCTGTCGGATCCGTTGGACACCGACGGCGTGGATGCGCTCGCGCATTTGCTGCAAGTAACCGTGGAACCACGACTCGCGCCTCGGGAAGATATTCTTCATGCGATCGATCGACACTACGGTTCGGCGGACGGCGAAGCGGCAGCTGTGCTAAAAGCGGATTCCACGGTTCGCTCGCGGAGCAAAGTTCACGTTACGACCGAAGAAAATACCGATGCTGATGCGCCGGTTATCAAATTGGTGCACGACCTGATTGCCAAAGCCGTCGCGCAGCGTGCTTCGGATATTCATCTGGAGCCATTGGAACGCCGATTTCGGGTGCGCTATCGCATCGATGGCGTGCTGATTAATGCTGAGGTGCCGCCCAAGCGCCTTCAGGCCGCGGTGCTCTCGCGCGTCAAAATCATGGCGGGAATCAGTATCGCCGAAAAGCGGCTGCCGCAGGATGGACGCATTCAAATCACGATTGATGGGCGTCAGCTTGATTTACGCGTTTCATCACTGCCGACAGCGCACGGCGAGGGGATTGTCATGCGTATTCTCGATCATGAAACGCTGCGTATTGGTTTGGGCGAACTTGGCTTTATGGCCGACGACCGCGCGGTGTTTGAACGACTGATCGCGCAACCTGACGGCATCTTGCTGGTGACCGGCCCCACAGGCTCGGGCAAAACCACGACGCTTTACAGTTGTCTGCACACGATCAATCAGCCGGATCGAAAAATCATCACGGTCGAAGATCCGGTCGAATACCAATTGAGCGGCGTTAACCAAGTGCCGGTGCGAGCAGACGTGGGCATGACATTTGCCGCGGCGCTGCGCGCGATGCTCCGCCAAGCACCGAACGTCGTGATGGTCGGTGAAATTCGCGATTTGGAGACGGCGGAGATTGCGATTCACGCGTCGCTCACCGGTCACATGGTTTTCTCGACTTTGCACACGAACGACGCGCCGGGCGCGGTGACTCGTCTGATTGATATCGGCGTAAAACCGTTTCTGGTTTCGACCTCGTTACGCGGCGTTTTGGCGCAACGTTTGGTGCGAAAAATTTGTGAATCGTGCGCGCGTCCGATCACGCCGGCGGCGCAGGAGCTTGGCCTGCTGGGCATCTCGCCGCTGGTCGCACAAAACGCGACGTTCCGCCGCGGTGAAGGTTGTCCGCATTGCCATCACACCGGTTATCGCGGTCGCATGGGCATTTTTGAACTCTTGGTGATGGATGACGAGATGCGTCACTTGATTCATGCCGGAGCCAGCGCGGCGAAATTACGCCAGCATGCGCGTGGCATGGGCATGCGTAGTTTGCGCGAAGATGGCGCGCGCAAGGTCATAGCTGGTTTGACCACCATCGAGGAAGTCGTTTCCATCACGATCGGAGACTCCAGTTAACTTCAACCAACTGCCCCATGAGCTACGAAATGAACGATCTGCTGGACCTTGTGGTCGAGCAAAACGCCTCCGACCTTCACCTTGAGGTGGATCAGCCGCCGACACTTCGCATTAGTGGCAGCATGGTGCCGATCGAAGGGGCTCCACTGACGGCTGCCGATACCGAGCGATTGATGCTTTCGATCACGCCGGATAATCACGTGCAGAACGCGAAGCTCAATGGCGGCGCAGACTTCGGTTTCGCGTTTCTCGACAAGGCCCGTTTCCGCGTGAGCGTGCTCAAGTCCAAGGGCAACTACGGCATGGTGCTGCGTCAGATTCCGAATAAGCTTTTCGGTCTGCGCGATATCGGTCTGCCGGATAAGGTTCGCGAACTGCTTTATCGTCCGCGCGGTCTCATTCTCGTGACTGGACCGACTGGTTCCGGTAAGTCCACGACACTCGCGTCGATGATTAATTACATCAACGAGAACCGCGACGGTCACATCATCACGATTGAGGACCCGATTGAATATTATCACAACCACAAGCGATGCGTGGTGACCCAGCGCGAAATCGGCAGTGACGTGCCTAGTTTCGCTGAAGCGATTCGCCGCGCGCTGCGTCAGGATCCGGATATTATTCTCGTCGGTGAAATGCGCGACTTGGAGACCATCGAAGCGGCGATCAGCGCGGCAGAAACCGGTCACTTGGTGTTTGGCACGCTGCACACCAATAGCGCCGCCAAAACCATCGACCGTATCGTGGATGCGTTTCCTGCGAACATGAAGGACATGATTCGCACGCAGCTCGCGTCGTCGGTGCAGGCGGTTATTTCTCAAGTGCTCTGCAAAAAAATTGGCGGCGGCCGCGTGGCTGGTTACGAAATCATGGTCACGACGACGTCGATCGCGTCGCTCATTCGCGAGAACAAGACCTTCCGCATTCCGTCTGACATTCAAACCGGCGCGAACCTTGGCATGATCACAATGGATACGCATTTGATGAGTCTTTATAACAAAGAACTCATCACCGCGGACGAAGCCGTGGAGAAAGCGCAGGATCCCATTGTGATGCGCGAAAAGCTGCTCGCCGCCGGCGCGACCCTCAAGGCGCTGTGATTTCAAGCGATCATGTTTGAAAGTAACAGCCAGGCTGTTCGCGAAGTGCTTGGCTCTGGGGTAGGCGCGCTCGATGCCGCGTTGCTGCAGGAAGCGGTTGATGAATATCTCGCGACCGGAAAACCGCTGGCCGATGTGGTCATCGATCGCGGATGGCTGACGCGCGACGAATTGCTGGATCGCGTCGCCGATTCGTTGGGATGGCGACGCACGATCGTGACGGACAGCGGATTCGAGCCGTCCTTGGCGACGGAGATTAGCGCAGAGCTCGCGCGCAATTACGGCGTGGTGCCGTGCGCGGTTACGCCCGAGCGCATCGAACTGCTGGCGGTTGATCCTTTTAATCACCAGATCGTGGACGACCTCGCGCTTTCACTGGGCCGCACAGTGGAACTGGTTGTGGCGGATCCGGACGAAGTGTCGGCGTTGATTCGCAGTCGGTATGGCGAGGATGATACGCGCTTAGAGGATGTGCTCGCGGGCATTGTGCCCGATCAATTTGAAGAAACGGACGACATCGGTGCCACGGACTTGGAGACGATGGCGGGGCAGACGCCTATTATTCGATTCGTAAACTTGGTCTTGGCGCAGGCGATTCGCGACAAGGCCTCCGATATTCACTTCGAGCCGTTCGAGCACGATTATCGCATTCGCTATCGCATCGACGGCGCGCTTTACGACATGACGCCGCCGCCGCGGCAATTGGCGCTGCCGATTGCTTCGCGAATCAAGGTGCTGGCAAATCTCAACATCGCGGAGCGCCGCGTGGCGCAGGATGGCCGCATTAAAATCACGCTGGCGGGACGTGCGGTGGATTTGCGCGTCTCCACATTACCCACCCAGTTTGGCGAGAGCGTTGTATTGCGCGTGCTCGATCAATCTTCCGTGCAGTTGGATATTTCTCATTTGGGTCTGCCGGATGACATAGACGCTGAACTCAACGAGATCATGCGTCGACCCAATGGCATTTTTATTGTCACTGGTCCGACCGGCTCAGGTAAAACGACCACGCTTTACGCGGGGCTACGCGTCATCAACACGTCGGATGTCAAAATCCTCACGGCGGAAGATCCGGTCGAGTATGAGATCGACGGAGTGATGCAGGTGCCGGTTAACAGCCAGATCGGTCTAACCTTTGCCGCGGCCTTGCGCTCGTTCTTACGACAGGACCCTGACGTCATCATGGTCGGCGAAATCCGCGATTTGGAAACGGCGCAAGTGGCGATTCAGGCGTCGCTGACCGGACATCTCGTGCTCTCGACCTTGCATACCAATGATGCGCCCGGCGCGGTAACGCGGTTGGTAGATATGGGCGTGGAACCATTTCTCATCGCTTCAAGTTTGGAAGCAGTGCTGGCACAACGTTTGGTGCGACGCATTTGCCGACGCTGTAAGCGCGCGTATCAGCCTGATCCGTCGTGGTTGGAACAAATGGGGGTGGATCAGCGCGCAGTTGCCGGTCGTCCGTTTTATCGCGGCGAGGGATGCGATCACTGCCACCACACTGGTTATCAGGGCCGGCTGGGAGTTTTTGAATGGCTGCGCATGAATGAGTCGATTCGCGAGCTGGTGTTAAATCGCGCGCCGGGCCTGGCTCTGCGACAAACCGCGATTCGGCAAGGCATGCGCACATTGCGCGATGATGGATTGCGCGCGGTGCTCGATGGCGAAACAACCATCGAAGAGGTCCTCAAATACACCTGAACATGCCGCGGTTTACCTACAGTGCGATTGAACAGTCGAGCGGGCGTGAGCTTTCCGGCGTAATCGAAGCCGTTTCGGTTGAAGCCGCCGTAGGGGCACTCAAACGGCGTGGCTTGGCACCGTTGGGTGTAGAGCCGGAAACGAAGCGCTCGAATCACGCCGCCGCCGCTGTGGCGGCTGCGAGTGCGATGCGAAAGCCGGTGAAACGAAAACAAGCGATGGTGATCGGACGCATCATCGGCCAAAAGGAACTGGCGATTTTCACGCGGCAGCTTGGGACGTTGAACAAGGCGGGCATGCCGTTGCTGCGCAGTTTGGAAGTGCTGGCGCGACAGGAAAAAAATAAGCATTTCCAGCCGGTCATCGAAGCATTGGCGGACAACATTCGCTCTGGTGGAACGCTTTCCGAAGGCCTGCAGCAGCATCCCAAAGTGTTTGATCGCCTTTACGTGAATATGATTCGCGCCGGCGAAGCGGGTGGTTTGCTGACCGTGGTGTTCGAACGACTCGCGCAATTTTTGGAAAAATCCGTCCGCATTCGTGGCCGGATTAAGTCGGCGATGACTTATCCGTTGATTATCGTGGTGGTGGCCGTGGCCATCGTGTCGGCACTGATGGTTTTTGTGGTGCCGAAATTCGAGACGATCTTCGCCACGACACTCAAAGGCCAGGCCTTGCCGCTGCTCACGCAGCTCGTCATCGGCGTCAGTAATTTTCTTAAAAATAATGTCCTGCTCGCGATTGGGCTGTTGGTTGTGATCTGGGCGTTGCTCAGCTTCGCGGCCAAGAGTCGGGTCGGCATGCGGATTGTGCACACGTTGCAACTCAAGCTGCCTGTCGTAGGCGATTTGCTTTTGAAGACCGCGATCGCGCGGTTTGCACGCACGTTCGGCACCTTGCTGGCGAGCGGTGTGCCGATTCTTGAGGCGCTGCGCATCACACGAGACACCAGTGGTAATGTCCGAATCAGCGAGGCGATCACGGTGGTGCATGATCGCGTGAAAGAAGGCGATGCGGTTGCCGGACCGCTGCGTGCGACCAAGATTTTTCCCGACATGGTGCCCAGCATGATCGAGGTCGGGGAGGAGACCGGCGCGCTGCCTGAAATGCTCGTGCGCGTCGCGGATGGCTACGAGGAGGAAGTGGACAACTCCGTGAATGCGCTGACTTCGCTGATCGAGCCGTTGATGATTGTCGTGATGGCGGTGATGGTAGGAACGATTGTCATCGCGCTGTTCCTGCCGATCGTGCGCATCATCCAATCGCTAGGCTAACCCTTGCTGATTGGCTTGACCAAAAGCGAAGTTTGCAGGCCGGGCAGACGTTCGGAGAAATCGCTGTCGATATTCTGACGCAGTGCGCGTTGCACCATGCCCATGCGGGCGTCGAGATTGTCCACCATCGAAACGAAAACCGCCTCAGGCGTCGCAGCATAAACGGCGGCGCCCCAAGCCGGCTCACCTTGGTGACTGAGCACGATGTGTTCGAGCCGTTCCAAACGATCGGGATCGAGCCGCGCCTTGAGGCCGGCTTTGCGCACGAGTTGATAACCGAGCACAACGTGTCCCTGCAGAATACCACGGCGGCTGCGTTTGCTCGCGAGTGTGCCTTCGTATTCGATGGTTTTGCCGGTGTCGTGCACAAGGATACCGGCCATCGCTAGGTCCGCATCGACTTCCGGATAGAGCGGAAGCAGCGCCTTGCCGACGCGGGCCATGTGCACCGTGTGCTCGAGCAATCCGTGACGATACGCGTGATGCATGGCGACGGCTGCAGGCGTCCATTTAAACGCCTCGCCGCATTCCTCAAACACGCCGCGCACCGTCATGCGGACTTCGTCGTGTTTGATGTCGTCGATAAACCCGTTGAATTCGGTCCAAAGTTCTTCGGCGTTTTCCGGCGCCACTTCGACCAAGCTTTCAATCGCTTCCGGAATAGCCGCCAATTCCTCGTCACTTACGGCAGTGACGCGTTGGGCGCGCGGCGAAAAGCGATCTTGGTAAAACTCTACTTTACCTTCGAAGCGCACCACGCCGCCTTCGCCCGTTTGCTTGAGCGTTTCAAATGCCGGGCTGTCGCCAAAAATCGTGCAAAGGAATGAACCGCCGCGGTCGCCGAGTTCGGCGCTCAGGAAGGGATTCCCATTGGAGGCGGTCTTGACGGTCAGGCGACGGATGACAAGCAGGCTGGCGAAGATCCGGCCTTGATCTGCCTCGGTGTATTTTTTCAGAGCCTCAACGTTGAGCAAGGAAGCATCGGACATGAAAGCAACGTGACGGACGGGCGGGGCGGCGTAAACACTCTTTGCGCTCAGGGATAATAGCGCCGTTTGGCTTTAACCTGCACGATGCGTCTTTCGGGCAGAATGAGAGCGGTCAGGTGGCCGCCCATGGCGCAGGCTGTATCGAGGCAGATTGACCACTCGCGTTCATAAACTTCTTCGCGGGAAGTATGGCCATAGACCACGAAGGGCGGACCGATCCAATGATCCGCCCACGGCGACGCATCGGGTGCCTCACGACGTTTGCGCGGCCGACCGTCGGCGTCGATAACCTGCACCTCGGTCACGATATCGGCGCCTTGTTCATGCCACGGTCGATCCGGCAGAAAACCGCCATGCACAAACACGATATTCAGCTCGGCAATTTCGTGAGTCAAGGGCATGGCCTCGATATAAGCCCAATCGTCTGCGCGCAATTGCTCATAAGTCGGGCGATCGGAATCGCGCACTTTAACTTGCTCGGGATTTTGCCACGCCGCCAAAAGCCTACGCTCATGATTGCCGAGTAAGGCGAAGGCACGATGTTCGCGGGCCAACTGAATGACTTTGCTGCTGTCCGGGCCGCGGTTCACGAGATCACCAAGCAGGATGAGCTGATCGTCGGGTTGCAATTTGACGAGCTGCAAAAGCTTGGCGAATTCCTGATGACAGCCATGGATGTCACCTATGGCAATGATGCGTCCGTTCATGCGGCAGTGGGAATTTGCTAGCTTCGACCCGGTGGCGAAGTAAACAAGAAAGCCGATGGATTTGAATCTTCAGCCTTTGACCACGACTTGTTTCGTATCCGGCGATCCCTTTCAGGAAGGCGATCGCGTGGTAAGCCGTCTGATGCGCGGTCCCACGATGGAGATTATGCGCTACGATGTGCTGGAATCGCGTATTTCCGAACTGGCGGTGGAGGGCTCTCTGATTTGCAGCTGGGTGCAGAACTTCAAACCGCGTCATCGTGAAGAAAATGCCGACCGTGCGCTGAAGATGACCGCAGAGAACCTTTTTATCACTTTGGCGGATCCGGCCAACGAGCCTGACGAAGAAACAGTGCGCTTGGTGCAGTTTCTTGCGCTCATGCTCGAACGCAAACGCATCCTGCGCCCCAAGGGCAAAACGGCCGACGGCGCACGATCAATCTACGAGCACGGCAAAACGAAGCAGCTTTTTGAGGTTCCGGCGGGCGAATTCGATCCAGCTTTCTTTGTGGCGGTGCAAGCCCAGCTCAGTGTTTTGGTCGGCGGTCCATCCGTGACCGAAAATACAACACCTGCGGCGGATACTCAGGTCGAAACTGTCGATTCATCGGCCGAGGAAAACCGCTAATAAACACTTTTTGTAAGGAATTTTGCCTAATTGCGTAGTGGTTTTGGCACGCAATGTGGTCTCAGTTGTCAGACACAGCGATATGAGTGACCCCGGATACCTTTCCGATGCGGGCAGTATGCCCCCAATTTCGCTACCGCGAGCAGATAAAGCCCCCAAGGAGTCTTTGCACTCCTTGCTGCGGCGCTGTTCGCCGGAAACGGTTGCGGCGGCTCAGCGGTATCGTCGCACCAAGTCTCTAGACGAGGTGCCGACCATCATTCATGGCGTCATCGCGCGATATTTGGAAGTCGATCGGCGCGAGCTCTTGCGGGAACCGAAAAGCAGCCTGCGTTTGAGCGAGGACCTTGGGCTCGACTCGCTGAGCATGATCGAGATTTCGATGACGCTCGAAGATGTGCTCGAAGTATCCCTCAACGAGGAACAGTTGCGTCACTTGAAGACGCTGGGCGATATCAACGTTTACGTGCGGCAGAGTCGGTCAGCCTGATCGGAATGCCACGTTCGTGCAGGGCTTGTTTGGCCTGTTGCACGGTGTAGGTGCCAAAGTGGAAGAGACTGGCTACGACAACGGCGCTGGCGTGACCTTCGTCCAAGGCCGTGGCTAAATCGCCCAATGAGCCCGCGCCGCCGCTCGCGATGACGGGCACTCCCACTGCGTCGCTGACGGCGCGTGTGAGTTCGATATCGTAGCCGGCCTTCGTGCCGTCGCGATCGATACTGTTGAGCAGAATCTCGCCAGCGCCGAGTTCGACCGCGCGTTTGGCCCACGCAATCGCATCGAGCCCGGTGGTTTGGCGACCACCGTGAGTGTAAACCTGCCAAGATTTGCCATCGGGAGCACGCTTGGCGTCAATGGCCACGACGATGCACTGGTTGCCGAATTTGCGGGCGGATTCGCGCACGAAATCCGGATTCTTGATGGCCGCGGTGTTGAGCGAAACCTTGTCGGCGCCGGAATTGAGCATCGCGCGGATATCTTCGACGCTGCGCAGTCCGCCGCCGACGGTGAGGGGCATGAAGCATTGCTCGGCCGTGGCGCGAACCACGTCGTGCATGATCCCACGGCCTTCACTGGATGCGGTAATATCGAGGAAAATCAATTCATCCGCACCTTGCGCGTCATAGGCCTTGGCCATCGCGACGGGATCGCCGACGTTGGTCAATTCGCCAGCCTCAGCTTTGCCGAATTGCACACCACGGGTCACTTGACCGTTGTGCACATCGAAACAGGGAATGATGCGGCGGCTGAGCATGTGGTCGGAAGGGACGCCGTCAAACGGCGTGTTTCCTTCGATTAACCGTCAATAATGGCGACGTCGGGCTCGAAATTAACGGCAAGGCGATACACGTGGCCCGGACGCATGATGAGCGGATGATCGCGCACCAAGGTTTGGAGATAGTGAATCTTGCCGTAATTCGTGCGATAGGTCGGGTCGTTGGTCACAACCTCGGTCTCGGCCCACGCGGCTTGGAAGTCGTCCTTCGACACGGAGCAACGATGACCTTCCTGGCCGAGAGCGAGCGAGCCGCCAACGCGGTATTGCGAGTGCGGCGCAGCGATGGCGAGCACGTAGCGGAACTTGTCGAGCGTGACCTGCTGTTTGACGGTGTAGGCGAATTCGCAACCGATTTGGTTGCCCGAGAAAGTCCATTGCACCTTCACGCTGCCGAGGCCTTTGAGAATTTCCTCTTCAGTCGTGATGAGGTCGGGCTGTTCGTAGCGGAAGAAGAAGCTGTTACGCAGGCCCAATCCGGTCACGCAACCGCGGCCGTAAAACGCCGGGATGGTGACCTTGTCGCCGAAAGTGAGCTCCGGCAGCATGATCGGGAGGTAAACATTGTTCGGCCAGTCGAAGACGCCGGGGCAGTGCGGGAACGGCAGCGCGTCGCTGGTGAGATGACGACCGCAGCTGATGAGCGGAATCTGCGCGTGCAGACCGCTGGCGGCGTCGCGATAGAGGAAGACGCCTTGTTCTTTGCGGTTGCTCTTGTCGAAGATGACGAAACGACCGCTGGTGCGCGCGGGCTCGGGCTTGCCGGGCGCGGCGGGCATGGCGACGGTCTTGGCGAGACGCGACCACTGGCAGAGGTAACGCGCGGCGTCGAAGTTGGCCATGCGCGTGGTGTGCTTTTCGTAAGCAGTGCGCTCGTCGTCGCGGAGATCGAGGAAGCCGTGCTCTTGGTCCAGATAGGTCTGATAGAAGAACAGGAACAGCTTGCGCAGAATATCGAAGTATTTGCTCTTCTGGTCCTCGGCGATCCAACCATCGCGCAGGCCTTGCAGAATGAGACTGACGCAGTGCATCTGGCCGTAAGCGCCGGCGGCGCGGCCAAAGGCCCAACCGAGACCATCCGCGCGCACGAGATCAGGCATCATCTTGATGTATTTCTCGGCGTAGGTGCGAAGAGTGGGGAGCTTGCGATCGCGCACGCCGCTGTTGGCGTGGAGCTGCAGAGCCGAGCGGATGAACACGAAGGACATTACGCCGTAGAGGCTGAAGTTGCCGCCGATGCCGGAGGTCGCGTCGTCGAAGAAACCGGTGGAGCTGGTCTGGTCGATGCGATCGACCATGCGCTCAATCAAGCGCGAGGTTTCGTCCTTCTTGGAAAGACCGAGGCTGTAGCGCGCGACGGCCTTGGCGATGTTGAAGGCCTGCCAGTGATTGTCGTAATCGCTGCGATGCAGGAGCTGCTTGTCGATGCGCTCCTTGGTTTCGTCCACGAGACGTTCCCAAACCGGATTGCGATCCTTGGACGGACCGAAAGCGAGTAAGCCGAGCGCGGCGTAAGCGAGACCGTTTTCCGCGGCGGGCTCGGTGAACATCTGCGCGGTGATACAGCGGGCCGCGAGGTCGATGATGTCGTGACCGTTGAGCGTGGTCTCGCCAGTGGCGCGATAATATTCCCCGAGGGCGAAGGCGACGTGGCCGGGTTCGTCTGGGCGTGATTGTTCGCCGGGAACGGGCTGAACAGTGCCGTTAGGCTGAATTGAATCGATGTTGTGGCCCAACATTGAACGGGCCATGTCGAGACACTGCTCGGAGAAACTATGCATTCGTGGGAAGTTTTACGGTCGTGTTTGCGAACGGTTGGTTCGCAGGTGGAAGGAAATTTTGTGCCCGCAGTGGGTTAGGCGAGCAAGACGGAAGTTATTGAGCGATAAGTTTGAGGAATTCCGCGTTGGTCTTGGTCTTCGACAAACGGGTGATCATGGTCTCGGTCGCGTCCTCGATCTTTTGCTGCACGAGCGCGCGGCGGAAGAAGTGGATGCCGTCGAGATCCTTCGGATCGAGCAGTAGTTCTTCGCGGCGGGTGCCGGACGAGGCGATGTTGATTGCGGGCCAGAGGCGCATTTCGGCGCACTTGCGGTCGAGCACGAGCTCCATGTTGCCGGTGCCCTTGAACTCTTGGAAAATCACGTCGTCCATGCGGCTGCCGGTTTCGACGAGCACGGAGGCGATAATGGTCAAGCTGCCGGCTTCTTCCGTCTTGCGGGCCGAAGCGAACAGTTGGCGGGGTTTTTCCAACGCGCGGACGTCCAGACCGCCGGAGCCGGTGCGGCCCGAATTGCGCTGGGTATTGTGCGCGCGGGAAAGACGCGTGATCGAGTCAACGAACAGCACGACGTCCTTGCCAACTTCCACGAGGCGTTTGGCGCGCTCGATGCAAAGATCGGCGACGCGAATGTGGTTCTCGATCTGCTCGTCGTTCGACGAAGCCCAGATCTCAGCGGGAACGCTGCGGCGGAAGTCGGTCACTTCTTCGGGACGTTCGTCCACGAGGAGAATCATGACGTGACACTCGGGATTGTTTTCGAGCACGCCGAGCGCCATGTCGCGCAGGAGCGTGGTCTTGCCGGTGCGGGGCGGGGCGACGATGAGGCCGCGCGTGCCTTTGCCGATCGGGCAGAACAAATCCACGGCGCGCGTCGTCATGCGACCGTCCTTCGTTTCGAGCTTCAGATGCTGATCGGGCGAAACGGTGGTGAGGGCGGTGAAATCAAATTTGCCGCGACGCTCTTCCAGCGGAATACCGTCCACGGTCTCGATGAACTTCATCTTCGGGTTCGGGAAACGACCTTCGGCGGGGAAGGCGGTGCCGCCGATCACGCTGCCGTCTTTCAATTTGAAACGGCGGATGAGTTCCTTCGGGACAAAGGGATCGCTGGGCCGGCGCTTGCCGCCCTTGGTCAAGTCGAGCAGCTGGCCGTTGCCGCCGCGTTGGCGATCGATGTCGAGCACGCCTTCAACGCGAATGAGATTGTCGGCCGGCTTTTCAGTGGCGGTCGCCGCTGCGGCATTTTGCGCCGCTGCATCGTTGGTATCCGCGGAGGCGGACGGGGTTTTGTTTTCCATACAGAAACTTTTAAGTCAAAAATTCGGCGCATACTTGACGCGTGAAAGTCGTAACGGCTAAGAATCGCGTTTCGCTTTCCTTAAACCTCAAACCCGCCACATATTGTGACAGATCAAACGATTACTTCCGTTTCCCGAGAATCCCGGGTGTTCAAGCCTTCTGCCGAGTTCAAAGCCCAAGCAAATCTTGGGAGTGAAGCCACTTACAAGAAACTCTACGCGGAATCTGTCAACTCTCCAGCGAAGTTCTGGGGCCGCCAAGCCAAAGAATTGTTGGCCTGGCGCAAGCCGTTTAAGCAGGTTCTGCAATGGAAGGTTCCGCACGCCAAGTGGTTCACTGGCGGTGCTTTAAATGTTTCTGAAAACTGTCTCGACCGCCACCTCGGCACGCCGCGTGAAAACAAGGCTGCAATTATTTTTGAAGGCGAGCCCGGCGACATTCGCACGCTGACCTACAAACAGCTGCATCGCGAAGTCTGCAAATTCGCCAACGTCCTCGAATCGCTCGGCCTGAAGAAAGGCGACCGCGCCGCGATCTACATGCCGATGGTGCCCGAGGCCGCCGTCGCGATGCTCGCTTGCGCGCGTCTCGGCGTCATTCACACCGTGATTTTCGGCGGCTTCAGCTCCGAGGCGATCAAGGATCGCGTCAACGACTGCAATGCGAAGCTCGTCATCACCGCCGACGGCGGCTGGCGTCGCGGCAAAATCGTGGAACTCAAATCCGCGGTCGATCGCGCACTCGCCAATACGCCGAGCGTCGAGCACGTCATCGTGCTCAAGCGCACCGGCAATGAAGTCGCGATGGAAGAACCGCGTGATCGCTGGTGGCACGACGTCATGGCCGACACCAAGCCCGTGCACAAAGCCAAGGCCCTCGACAGCGAGCACCCGCTTTTCATTCTCTACACCAGCGGTTCGACTGGCAAACCCAAGGGCGTGTTGCACACCTCGGCCGGCTACCTGCTCGGCACGACGATCACCACGAAATACGTTTTCGATCTCAAGGAGAACGACATTTACTGGTGCACCGCCGACATCGGTTGGATCACCGGCCACAGCTACGTCGTTTACGGCCCGCTGGCCAACGGCGCGACCGTGCTGATGTATGAAGGCGCGCCGAACCAGCCCGGTCCGGATCGCTTCTGGGAAATTATCGACCGTCACGGCGTCACGATTTTCTACACCGCGCCCACCGCCATCCGTGCGTTCATGCGCTGGGGCGACGACTACGTCAAAAAACACAGCCTCGCGTCGCTGCGCCTCCTCGGCTCCGTCGGCGAGCCCATCAATCCCGAGGCGTGGATGTGGTATCACAAGATGATCGGCAAGAAACGCTGCCCGATTGTGGACACGTGGTGGCAGACCGAAACCGGCGCGATCATGGTCACACCGCTGCCCGGCATCACCGGCGCCAAGCCCGGTTCCTGCGCGAAACCATTCTTCGGCGTGGTGCCCAAGATTCTCGACGAAAACGGCAACGAAGTTCCGAAGGGCTCCGGCGGAAAACTCTTCCTCACGCAACCGTGGCCCTCGATGCTGCGCACGCTTTGGGGCGACGACGACCGCTTCAAGAAACAATACTGGAGCGAGATCAAAGGTCTCTATTTCGCCGGCGACGGCGCGCGTTTCGACAAGGACGGCTACCTCTGGGTCGTCGGCCGCATCGACGACGTGCTCAACGTTTCCGGTCACCGCATCGGCACCGCCGAAGTTGAAAGCGCGCTCGTTTCGCATCCCGCCGTCGCCGAGGCCGCCGTCGTTGGCCGCCCCGACGATCTCAAGGGCCAGGCGCTCGTGTGCTTCGTTACGCTCAAGGCCGGTCAGACCGCGAACAACGATCTCAAGGAAGCGCTGCGCGCTCACGTCACCAAGGAAATCGGCGCCATCGCGCGACCCGACAGCGTGCGTTTTGCGGCGGGCCTGCCGAAAACTCGCTCGGGCAAAATCATGCGCCGCATTCTCAAAGAAATCGCCGCTGGCGGCGAAGTGAAAGGCGACGTGACCACGCTCGAAGACTTCAACGTCGTGGCCAGCCTGCAGGCCGAAGACTGAGCAACACTCTATTCGCGACGCCGGGCCGCAGTTTGAATTTGCTGCGCGCCCGGCGTTTTTGTTTTTAGCGCTATGTTCCGCGCGTCCCGAGCTTTTACTCTCATCGAATTGCTCACGGTCATCGCGATCATCGCGGTTCTGGCGGGCATTGTGATTGGAGTAGGCAAGCGCGCATCCGAGTCCGGCAAAATCGCACGAACCAAAGCCGAACTCGCTGCGCTTTCCACCGCGCTAGAATCCTACAAACGCCAATACGGCGACTATCCGCGGACAGGAGCTGCCGCCAACTTGGTGATAGGAACTTTGATCGGGACGAACGATGGCCCCGGTATTCTGTTCAATGCCTTGGCTGGAAAGCGCGCGCCAATTGTATCGTTGTCCGCTATAGATGGTCGCGCGCTGGTTGATTTCGCGCTATTCACACTCGCTGTGCCCACTGCATTGCCGGAGACGGGCAACACGACTCAACTCGCGAATGCGTTTTTAGATCCTTGGGGGCGGCGCTACGTGTATTACTACAAGACGGGCGGTGCTTGGAGTAATCCGTCCTACGTGCTCTACAGCGTTGGGCCTGACGGCGCCAATGCGCCTAATGACTTGGCGTGTCATGAACCACCCAACGAGTTTGGGTATCCTGATCGCAATAAAGACACCAATCTCGATAACCTTTATGCCTCGTCCTGATTATCGCCGCCGAGCTGCGTTTTCTATCATCGAACTGCTCACGGTCATCGCCGTGATGGGTATTCTTGCTGCGATTTTGATCCCCACCGTTTCATCGGTTCGCCGCTCGGCCGCCAAAGCCAAGACCAAGGTTCAATTTAGCCAATGGGCCGCCGCAATCGAAGCGTTCCGCAGTGAATACGGTTACTATCCGCAGTTTGATGCATCGAATAAGGTGAACGGCGGAGCCGGCAGCGCAGGTGATCATCTCTTTCATGATATCCTTGCCGGTCGCCGCCGTGACGGTAACGCGATTGTAAATTTGGCTGCTAATCAGAACCGGAAGCGCATCGCGTTTTATTCTTTTGGCGAAGGTGAGTTTACTGGCACCGATGCTCCAATTCCTAATATTCTACAGGATGCATCGGGAAATACAGATATTGCTGTGTTAGTGGACCGTAATCTCGACGGTCGGATTGATTCCAATGACTACACGCCGTTTCCCGCAGTTGGCGGTATGACTCCATCTGTGGTGGACATACCGGCGAGTGGGTTGCGGCTACAAGTGGCGTTCTACGCTCCGGCTCCTAATGCAGATTCGAGTAACCCGACCTTCGTCTTCAGCTGGAAATGATATTTCCGCGGCCAATCTCGGGATCACGGAAGTGTGGCTTCACACTTATCGAACTTCTTGTGGCTATTGGCGTAATTGCCGTTCTCGCAGCCGTAGTGTTTGCAGGCTTGAGCGGAGCTGATCGTGGCGTCGCCTTGCGCTCGGCCCAAGCCACCATGGTCAACGCCCTGAATGCAGCTCGCACCAGAGCTGTGACAAAGGGCGTAAAAGTGGCCCTCATGGTGCAGAATGATCCAAGGGATCGTGATCGCTACCGGCGCGTTGTGGCCGTTGTGGAAACTGTCATGGACTCACCGGTGGTTATTTCAACTTTCGAGCTTCCAGCGAATACTGGGGTTCTACCTCATCGGAACCGGTTTACCGCCGAGATGCGTGAGTCTGGGAATTGGACAGGAGGGAATACTGGAAACGCATTGGGATCTTCTTTTTTGAGCTCCACAATGCCTCTGGCGATCGGCACGACCGTGATAGAGAATTGGGAGTATGGCGAAATCGGTGCGATGGGCACGATGGGCGGAAATAGTGCAATACTAGTGGGCATAGTGCGCCAGAATCCAAGTGAGAGCTTCCCTTCGATCTTTGTATCTCCTGAGCAGGTTCGTGGAATGCAAATTACGACTTATGCGTTGTCACGAATGGTTAATGGTCGCCAAGGATTCTGATGCGCCATGCGAATGCTTCGTGGTTTTTCACTTATAGAGGTTGTCGTTGCTATCGCCGTTGTGGTCGGCGGCGTTACTGTGATCTTGGCTATGTTGCCCGGCTTAATGCGGAGCACCAAAGAGGCTACAGACTTACAGACTGCATTGCGTCTGCCGGATGCGGTTGAAGTTCGTCTGCGCGAGGAAATGGTCGGACCGTTTCCTGGTGGAATACAAAATGGAGTGCTGCTGATTGCTGACAAAGAGGGCACTAACGTGCGGACGGAAGCAGAGCTGACTGCGCCGCCTACACCTGCCTATTTCTACATCGATGTGAGTGCGTTTACCTCTGGCGAATTAGCGTATCAGCCTGGGCGTCCGGTGTTGCCGCTGCGTGTGCGTGTAGGTTGGCCGTATGCCGCAATCAAAGCCGCGGGCGATTTTGATACAGCTGGTGACTATCAATCTGTGGAGTTTGTTGTGACTCTATCACCATGAAACTCCGGCACCGATATTCGCCCGCTTTCACACTTATCGAGCTGTTGGTCGCGGTTGCAGTGGCCGTAGTTTTAGCGGGTATCCTGATTGTGGTCACACGGACTGTTCTTGATCTGTGGCAGAAAGCGCAGAATCAATCGGCGGCAAATGTGCAGGTGAAGGTAGCGCTGGATTATTTGGTGGGCGATTTGCAGTCCGCTATTTTCCGCGAAACAGGTGAAGCGACTCTTGCCATGGATATCGTAAGTAACGGCAGTCTCGGCAATCATGCGTGGAGGCAAGATTATGTGGCGGCCAACAAACCTGATAATGTGTCGATTCTGACAGCGGCTACGGATTCGACCGGACACTATCTTGAGAATTCACGATTTGGTCGAGGCGGTGTGTGGCTGCGTTTTCTTACGACCAATCTACGTCCCGATGGGGGGTCTTCGCCTGCTATGGTTGCCTATCAAATCAGCCGCCGTCCAATTGTTGGAGGAGTAGACGACGCAAACCCTCCGGCGGTTCGCTATACGCTATCGCGTATATTTCTCGAAGGACGCGATTCGATTTTACGTGGCTATGTGGCGACAAACTACGACGGTGATTTTGGTGAACCTAGGGTAGACCATGCCCTTTGCGATAACGTCGTTGATTTCGGCGTTTGGTGTTATCGGCGTAATGACGACGGTTCCCTAAGTGCGCTATATCCCAATGGTGCAGGGGACCGTATTTTTCGTGGTGCAGGAGATCAATTCCCGGATGTTGTAGACGTCATGCTGCGAGTGCTGACTGAAACCGGTGCCGCGCAGCTTGAGCAAATGGAAGCAGGACTGGTTCAACGTCCCGCGCTTTATGTCACCGATGAGGATTGGTGGTGGGCGGTAGTAGAGTCGCAGTCGCAGGTGTTTAGTGCACGTGTATTTATAACCGGGAGGGGTGCATTATGAGGATATTTTCTAATGAGCGAAGAGGATTCGCTCTTGTAATTGTGCTCACCCTGTTGGCGATGCTCGTGCTTGCGACTTATGCAATTTCTTTGGTGGGCCGCATTGATACCCAAGTGGGATCTATAGCCATGTATCAGCTCAATGCTCGGCAAAATGCATTGCTGGCGTTGCGCATAGCTCATGCTAGACTTCAGGTAAACGCTGGACCGCAGCCAGCTAGAACGTCGATGGCTGGAATGTATCAAGGTATCAATCCTGTGAATTCGCGATGGACTGCAATTTGGACGCCAGGAGGGCGAGATATTGAGTGGATGGTGTCGGGTGATCAAACACCCGATAGCTATGATCCTCAGCTCACGGTTGAGCCGGGAGGGACTCCTTATGTCGCAGAACCTGTCAAGAACGTGATCATAGTTGGACATAATTCGGTGTCTACCGCCTCAACCGTATATCGTGCCGGCGACATAATTGCTATCCCCAAGACTCGAATATCCACAACTCAATCAGGTTTGGCCGGTAGTTATGCCTATTGGGTAGGTGATGAAGGCACTAAGGTCAGTGCCTATGTGCCAGCCTCAAGTGCTCAAATCGGGCTTAACGGTATTCCAATACGACCGTATCTCCGCTATCTTATAAACGTTCAATTTAATCCTGAGAATCCGCTTTTGGATGATGCAGTATCGTTTAGGCAAATCGGTTTTATCCAGTCGGGCTTTTCACCCAGTCAAGCTTTCCATGGATTAACAGTATCACACGTTTCGCTCTTGGAATCTGTGGAACGCGAAGGCCTTGGAGTAACTTCTCCATACGTGCGTGGACTGTTGAACGTCAATAATCTCAATGCGGCGACTTGGAGAGCGATTCTTATGACCATACAGGGACCGCCGTCTAATCAACCAGTGCTGAACTACCGTTCTAAGGATTTAGACCTTTCGCGGAAACTTGCGGAAAAAATTGAGGCAAGAGGGACACCATTTGAAAGCGTAGATCAATTTGAGGCATCTCACGTGATCCACCAAGCTCTTGTAGATGCTGTGCTGACTAACAGCGCAGACCCAACAGAGGCAGATATATTTGCGCTGATTGGCCCCGCCCTTACCACACGTTCCGACACTTTCCGTATCCGGGCCTACGGCGAGGCAATGAATCCTGCAGATGCTGATGACCCGGAAGCCAAGCCCGAGGCGGTAGCTTATTGCGAAGCAATCGTGCAACGGACTGATCGAGATTTACCGGGTTATGGGAAAAAATTCGTCATTACTTACTTTCGCTGGCTGGGGCCGGACGACATTTAGAAAAAACTTGTGGCAATGGCGGAAAAAATATGCCTTTTACGCCGTTCCATTTTGCCAGGGTAGCTCAGTGGTAGAGCAGGGGACTCATAAGCCCTTGGTCGGCGGTTCAAACCCGCCCCCTGGCACCACTTTTAAAGCACACCTTCCGGGTGTGCTTTTTTTACGCCAAGTCGGCCAGTAGCTCGCGGAGCTCGGCGGCGGGGTCGTCGTGATCCTGTTCGATGGCCAGTTGCAAGGCGGCTTCGAGTAGCGGTTTGGCGGCGGCGGTTTGACCGGCCTTGAGCAATTCTTTGCCGAGGAGAATGCGCGGGAGCATCCAGTCGGCCTTCTTTTGCACGCAAAATTCGAGGTGCGGGATCGCGTCTGCGCCGCGGCCGGCGTCGAGCAGGCTTTGGGCGAGGCTGAATCGAAACAGCTCGTTATCGGGCTGGCGCGCGACAAGCGCCTCAAACTGGGTTACGCGATTGGACATCAGTCGAGGCTGTCGATCCGCAGGAGAACGCCCGTGGCGTTGTCGGGGCCACCGCGCCGAATCGCGAGGGCGATGATTTCGCGCAGCACGCTTTCGGGGTCTTCGTCGCGGGAGAGAAAATCGGCGATTTCATTTTCATCCACCAATCCGGAGATGCCGTCGGTGCAGAAGAGGTAGCGGTCGCGGTTTTGCAGCGGCTGTTGGATGATATCCACCTGCACCGTGCTGGGCTGGCCCATGCAGCGGGTGAGCGCGTGGCGGTTGACCTCGTGAAAATACACGGCTTCGCCGCGGGCGCGTCGGGCGATGATTTCGTTTTCCACCGAGTGATCCGTCGTCAGCGGGATCAACGTTTCGCCGCGCAGGAGATAGCAGCGCGAATCGCCCACGTGGCCAATCCACAGCGTCGTGTCGCGAATAAGGCCCACGGTGAGGGTTGAGCCGATGCCGGTGTGGGGACTGAGTTTGCGCCCGAGGGCGTTCACTTTGTCGCTGGCCTCGACGATGATCTCGCGCAGGTCCGGTGTCTCCGCGCCGTTGGGATTGGACAAGCGTTCGGAAACACACTGGAGCACCAGTTCCGCGGCCTCGGCTCCGCCGGGCAAACCGCCCACGCCGTCAGCCACGCCAAAAATCAAATTCGTTTCATCCAGCAGCATCCGGTCTTCGTTGCGACGACGCACACGACCGATGTCTGTAAGGGCTGCGGCGCGAAATTGGATCATGCGTTGAAGTTGGGGCTGGTCGGCGCGGCTTAGGAGAAGGGTAGAAATGTGCTTTCCCGGTTCGCCTTGGTCAAGCGAGTGAATCGCGCATTCGGCAGGCATTCGAGGAACAGTTTTCCGTAGGCCTTCGCGAGGACGCGCGAGTCCAGCAGCGTGATCAGCCCGCGGTCGGTAGAAGTGCGGATTAGCCGGCCGATGCCTTGGCGGAATTTGATCAACGCATCGGGCAAAGTGAGATCGTTGAAGGGGTTGCCGCCTTGTTCGCGGATATGTTCGCACTTGGCCTCGGTGATCGGGTGCGTCGGCGGATCGAAGGGCAGGCGCGTGATGATGACCTGCGCCAAGGCTTCGCCCGGCACGTCCACGCCGGTCCAAAAACTGTCGGTGCCAAACAACACGGCGTTGCCGGTCTCGCGCATGCGATTGGCGAGCTCCGTGCGCGAGAGCTCCATGCCCTGCATCAAAAATGGGCGGCCTTGTTCGCGATAAACCGGTTCCAACGCCGTGGCCACGGTGCGCATGTCGGTGTAACTCGTGAACAAAACCAGCGAGCCGCCGGAGACGGCCTCGGTGCAAAACTTCACGTAATCGGTCAGCACCTCGATCGCGAGACGCGCTTCGCGAGGAGTGGGCAGCGGCACATCGGTCGCCACAAAAACACGCATGTGCCGCGCGTAATCGAAAGGCGATTTCACCGCCGCGCGCGAGGCCTGATCAGCGCCGAGGCGAGCGGCAAACGGCGCGATGTCGCCGCCCATGGCGAGAGTCGCGCTGGTGCAGACGACGCTCGTGCCGCAGCCGAAAAGGTGCTTGCGCAGCTCGGGCGCGACATCGATCGGCGCGCTGCGGAGCGTGACGATGGTCTGTTTGCGACCGGAGCGCTCGGCCCAGTAAACGTGGCCCTTGTCGCCGAGTGTGAGCCATTCGTTCAGATCGGTCTGAATGCTCTTCATACGATTGCGCTGTTCGAGCAGCTCGTCGCGCTCGCGACCTTCATCGAGCTTGTCGGCAATCTTCCCGAGCAACCGGTGCAGCGCGCCGAGCGGCCCATCGAGCATCGGTTCGGCGACATCCGGTTCGCGCACGCGCACGACCGAGCGCGGTGTCAGCAATTTCGTCGTGATGAAATCGAAGAACTGGCGCGAGGCCTCCAGTGCATCGAGCACGAGTTGCTGTCCTTCCGGGCCGCCATGCTTGCGCATGAGGCCGCGCTTCGTGCGCGGATTGAAAAGATATTTGAGCGCGCGATCGATGCCGTAGCTGGAGAGCGCGAGCCCGAAGTTGTTGGTCGCGACTTCGGGCACGGTGTGCGCCTCGTCGAGCACGACAAAATCGTCGGGAAACAACACACCACGCGCATCACGCGCCGCACCGTGAGCCTGCGCACCGCCGGCGTTGATCAACGCGAAGAGCAGGGCGTGATTGACGATGATGACCTGCGCGGTGCGCATGCGGGAACGCGCACGCTGGTAGAAACATTTTTCGCAATCGCAGTATTTGCGCGAACAGGAAGACGAGTCGGCGTTGACGGCGTCCCACACTTCGGGCCGCGGCGGCGGTTGCAGATCGTGGCGCAATCCCGTGCTCGTCGTTTCGGCCCAGGATGCGATGCGCTGCAACTCGTCGTAATCGGCGTCGGCAAACAGCGAGGCGCGATCGGCCAAAGCGTGCGCGAGTCGCGTGGTGCAAAGGTAGTTCGATTTGCCGACGAACACCGCGGATTTGAACGTGGAGTAGCGTTCGAGTTCGGGCTGCGAAGAAAACACGCGGCGACAGAGCGGCAGGTCTTTCGTATCGAGCTGCTCCTGCAACGAAATCGTGTGTGTGGAGACGATGAGCTGCCGCTGCTGATCCACGGCGTGAATGATGCCGGGCAACAGATAGGCGAGCGATTTGCCGACGCCGGTGCCGGCTTCGAACAGCAACGCGTCATCGGCTTCAAACGCGGCGGCCACGGCTCGCGCCATTTGATCCTGTTGAGGGCGATGCTCGAGTTTGAGGCCGTCTTCCAACCAGCCGCCCTCGGCAAACAACTGGGCGCTCAAGGCGACGGCACGACTTGGCGGCGGCGCAGGAGGCAGGCCAAAGTCGGTGTCATCGCGGAGTCCAATCATGAAGCGGTCAACGCAAGGGATTGCCGCCGCCCGCGCAAACGAAAAGGCGGGGAGGCGCGATTGCGGGTGCGATTCCGCTTACGCCGGGATCTCGACGACGGTGCGTGTGACGCGCGATTCGTCTGCGCAGAAGCCCATCATGTGACCGTTCACGGAATCGCCGAGCGAGGTGGACGAGATGGACGGAGTTTCGCCCCGGAGCACGCTGAGAAAATCCTGCACGAGTCGTAGGTCACCGCCGCCGTGTCCACCACGCGCGCCAGTCATGTCACCTTGAATTTTTAGATCCACGACTTCCTCGCTGTATTCGTGGCCGGGGCGGGGATCGATGTGGCGGACAACGAATTTGGAATCTTCGAAGCAGCCTTCGATTTCGCCGAGCGTGCCGACGATATGGATTTTGCGGGAAGGCCGGGCGCTGCCGCCGATCATGTTGAGCGTGGCGGTGGAGCCGTCGGCAAACTCGATGGCGACAGATTGATGGTCCACGACGTCGTTGTCGCATTTCCAAACACAGCGGCCATAGGGATTGTCGCCTTTGAGTGAGGCGATCTTGTCCTCGATCGTCGGGTTCTCGATGTGCTCGATCGAATCCCACACGTAAAACGACCAGCGCTCCGGGTGATCGATGTAGTGCTTGCGGGCCGAATAGAGACAGTCGACCTCGATCGGGCAATCGACGAGACAGCGCGTGCCGGCGCCGGGCGGGGCTTTTTCGGGACGGAATTGAAAATTGTTGCCCACGCTTGAAACGCGCACGGGCGCGACGCCGCTTTTCATCCACGCGATGAGGTCGAGATCGTGACAACTCTTCGACATGAGCATGGTGGAGTGACAGCGATCCACGCGGTTCCATTTGCCGCGCACGAAACCGACGCCCATGTGGTGATACGAAACGTGCTCCAACGCCTGCACGTTGAGCACCTCGCCAATATCGCCGCGCTGCACACGCTCGCGGATGGCGCAATAAAACGGCGTGTAGCGCAACACGTGGCAGATACTCACGCGGCGATTGTGTTTACGCGCGGCGGCGACCAATTGATTCAACTCGTCACGTGACGTCGCGAAGGGTTTTTCCAACAAGATGTCGTAGCCAGCGGCGAGCAAGGGCAGCGACGTGGACACATGCAGATGATCCATCGTGCCGTTGATGATAAAGTCCGCCTGCTTGGGCGCGGCGACGAATTCCTCCACGTTGCGGAAGCATTGCGCGGGCGTGAGATTGAATTCCTTGGCGGCGTTCTGACGACGCGCTTCGGACGGATCGACGACGCCGATGATCTGGAGTTCAGCGGGCGCGTGATGCGCGTAGCTGGCATAAATAATCGAGCGGTGCCCGGCTCCAACAATGACCGCGGTGAGTTTGCGCTTCATGGAAAAGGTGCACGCAGGCTGCGAAGCGGTTGTGGGCATGGCAAATGATTTGAGGAAGCGTGAGTAGTTTGCGTTTGCCGCCTGCCACCGCTCGCTTATCCCTGCCAATCCATGCACGATAAACGCCATCACGACACCGATTGGGGCGAACTGTTGGCGGACTTTCTGCGGCAGCAACCCAGCGTGAGCGCGGTGCGAATCGAGCCCGATCAGCACAAGATCGAAATCGCGACGCTGGGTGACGTGGATCTGGCGAAGCTGCAGGCCAGTTTGATTGAGACGATGAATGCGATTGGCTCGCCCTCTGATCACTTGGGCGCGGCGCATGCCATCAAGGGTTTTAAGATTTCGCAGAGTGGCGGCAGCACTCAAATCTCGCGCGACACTTGCGTGACCGCCGAACGGATGTGGCAGTGGCGCGAAGTTCAGTGGCCCGAAATCACGCCGGCGCTTGATGACGAAGAACCCGAATGGAAAACCTTGGCGGCTTTTGCGGCGGCTTGCGGTGTGTTCGGTTTGAGCGGATTTGCCGTGGAGCATTTGGTGCCGGGCCTGCCGTGGCTGGCGCGCATTCTATATTTTCTCGGTATCGTCTGCGGCGGTTGGGATGCGGCCAAGGATTCGTGGGGAACACTGAAAACCGGGAAGCTGGACATTCACTTTCTCATGATCGCGGTGGCCGCCGGTGCCATGGCGATTGGCGCCTGGGGCGAAGCGGGGTTGCTGCTGTTCCTTTTCTCGGCGTCGGGCGCGATGGAGGAATATGCGCTCGATCGCACGCATCGCGAAGTGAGCTCGTTGCTCAAATCGGCGCCGAAGCATGCGGTGCGCGTGGATGCCGATGGGCACGAAATCGAAGTCGCGGTGGAGACTCTGCAGATTGGCGATTTGGTGCGCGTTAAACCGGGTGAGGCGTTTCCGGCCGACGGCGAAGTTGTTACCGGTCGCAGCGCAAGCGATGAATCCACGCTGACTGGCGAGGCTGTGCCGGTGGAGAAGGGCGTGGGCGACAAAGTTTTTAGTGGCACACTGAATCTCTGGGGCGCGCTGGATTTCACGGTCGAGAAACTGCCGACCGAGAGCACGCTGCAAAAAATCATTCGCCTGATTCAGACGGCGCAAAAACTGCGCGCGCCGAGTGAACGATTCACGGACAAGTTTGGTCCGAGCTACACGTATGCGGTGATCGGCGGTTCAGCGCTGATGTTTCTCGTGTGGTGGCTCGGGCTCGGCGTGCCGGCATTTGAAAACAGCGAGGCCGGGCGATCGGCGTTTTATCGCGCAATGACTTTGATGGTCGTAGCGAGTCCGTGCGCTTTGGTGTTGTCGATTCCGTCTGCGATTCTGGCGGCGATCGCGTGGGGCGCGCGACACGGCGTGCTGTTCCGCGGCGGCGCGGCGATTGAAAAACTCGCCGCGATTACCGCCGTGGCGCTCGATAAGACCGGCACGTTGACCACAGGCGAATTAGCGGTGGTCGGCTGCGAAAGTTTTCCCAAGGGCCGCGAACGCGAAGTGATGGAACTGGCCTACGCGATGGAGGCGAAGTCGGATCATCCTATCGCTCGTGCGATTGTGCGTCACGCGAAAGCGAAGGGCGTGAAGCTCATGAATCTGTCCGAGTTCGAATCGCTCACGGGCAAAGGACTGCGCGGCAAATACAATGGCGCGAATGTGCTGTTGGGCCGCCGCGAATTGCTGGAATCCGGCCCGCTGGCCGAGTGGATCCGCAAGTTGCCGCCCGCGCCGGCGGAATTGAGCGAAGTGTGGGTGCTCGGCGACGGCATGGTCGGTCGCGTGCTGCTGCAGGATCAAATTCGCGAGGAATCGAAAGGCGTGCTGCGCGCGCTGCATGATTCGGGCATCAAGACCGTCATGTTGACCGGCGATCGCCGTCACACGGCGGAAAACGTCGCGAAGCAATTGGGCTTGGATGAAGTGCGCGCGGGTCTTTCGCCCGAGGGCAAAGTTGCCGCGATTCAGGAGTTTCGTGAATCCGGTCATCGCATCGCGATGGTGGGCGACGGCGTGAACGACGCGCCGAGTCTGGCGGCGGCAGATGTGAGCGTGGCGATGGGCGCGCGGGGCAGCGACGCGGCGTTGGAGCAGGCCGAGATCGTCTTGATGCACGATCGCATCGAAAACTTTTTGTCTGCGCAGCGCCTGAGTCGTCGCGCCGTGCGCGTGATTCGCCAGAACTTGGTAATCTCGCTCGGCGTCGTGATCGTAATGGTGTTGGCCACGATTTTCGGCGCGGTGCCTTTGGCCGTCGGCGTGGCTGCGCACGAGGGCAGCACGTTGGTGGTCGTGATCAATTCACTGCGCCTGCTGTTCGGTCGCAACCGCTAAGCGCAAACGCGCGGTAGGGACGGGCGGCTCGCCCGTCCACGCTCAGTCCACAATCAGCACCATGTCGCGGACGCGCACTTGTTCGTAGAGCTCGATGATATCGAGATTGCGCATGAGCACGCATCCGGCGCTGAGCGGTTCGCCGAGGCGCTCTTCATGATTGGTGCCGTGGATGTAGATGTAGCGATCGTGTGTGTCGACCTCGCCGCCGCGATTAACGCCGTCCTCGAGTCCGCCGAGCCAGAGAATGCGCGATGTGATGAGATTGGTGTCGCTTGCGTTCTCGGGCATTTCCGAAAAATGACGACCGAGCGGCACGCGGCCTTTGAAGACCATGCCGATGGGTTGTCCGCCGCCGATGCGCTCGGTGATTTCGTGCAAGCCGCGCGGTGTGCCGAATGAATTTTTCTGATTCGACGGCGGTTTGCGCGAGGTGGAGATGACGTAGCTTTTTATGACATTTCCACCGACGAAAAACTGCATCGTGCCAGTGGAAATGCCCACGAGCAAAACCCGGTGTGTGGGCTTGATACCCAACGCATCACAGGCTTTAGTGACCCGTTCCCAAGGTTTTTCCATGGCCAATACATCATCCTTCACAGTCGGAATCGTCGGCGCAACAGGCGCTGTCGGTCAAGAACTGCTCCGCCTTTTGCTGGAGCGGAATTTCCCGATTGCGCGGCTGCGGCTTTTTGCTTCGGCGCGTTCGGCGGGCAAGACGATTGAGAAAGGTGGCAAAACCTTCACGATCGAAGAAGCCAAGCCCGGCGTCTTCGGCGATGTGGATGTGTGCTTTTTCGCCGCCGGCGGCTCGGTGACGCGTGCGCTGGCGCCTGACGCGGTCAAGGCCGGCTGTCTGGTGATCGACAAGAGCTCGGCCCTGCGCATGGAGCCGAATGTGCCGCTCGTGATTCCGGAAATTAATCCGGAGGCGTTGCGCACGCACCAAGGCATTATCGCCAATCCGAATTGCTCGACTGCGGTGATGTTGATGGGACTCTGGCCGTTGCACCAAAAGTTCGGCCTGAAGCGCGCGATTATTTCGACTTACCAATCGGTGTCCGGCACGGGCGCCGAGGCGGTGCGTGAACTCGATGCGCAAATCAAGGCGCACGTCGCGGGCCAGCCGATCGAGCACAAGGTCTATCCGCACCAGATCGCGTTCAACTGCTTGCCGCACATCGATAGCTTCGGCCCCGATGGCTACACCGGCGAGGAAACGAAGATGGCGCAGGAAACCCGCAAGATCATGGGCCTGCCCAATCTCAAGATTTCGGCTACGACCGTCCGCGTGCCGGTGGTGCGCGCGCACTCGATTTCCGTCAGCGCGGAGTTTGAACGCCCGGTGAATCTCGAAGCGGCGCGCGCCGCGATCGACGAATTCTCCGGCGCCGAACTCGTGGATGATCCTGCGAACAAGCGTTACCCGACGCCGCTCGATTTCGCCGAAAAGGTGAAGTGCGGGGTGGGCCGCCTGCGCATCGACACGGCTTTTGACAACGGCCTGTCGTTCTGGGTCAGCGGCGACAATCTCTGGCGCGGCGCGGCTTTGAACGCCTTGATGAACGCGGAACTGATGGTGCGCACCGGCTGGCTGCAGCCGAAAGCGCCCGCAGTTATGACATGAGCCCGATTAGTCATTGGGAATAAGTTCTTGTCACCTCCGCACGGGCCCGGCTTATTTTGACCCTTCGGCATGGACGCTTAGCTCAGTTGGTTAGAGCACCTCGCTTACACCGAGGGTGTCGGGGGTTCGAGTCCCTCAGCGTCCACCAGCCCGAGCTTCGGCTCGGCAAGCCTCAGAACATCTGTTTCATAACAACCTAAACCACCATGCGACACACGATCTCTGTCCTCGTTGAGAACAAGTTCGGCGTTTTGGCCCGGGTCGCCGGAATGTTTTCCGGCCGCGGCTTTAACATCGACTCGCTCAACGTCGCGCCCACGCACGATCCCGCATTGTCGCGCATCACTGCCGTCCTGAAAGGCGGCGACCATGCGCTCGACTTGTGCATCAAGCAGCTGCGGAAACTGGTCAATGTCGTAGAGGTCATCGATTTTGCCGAAGGCTCCGCGGTCACCCGCGAACTCGTTTTGATCAAGGTCCGCGCCGACACGCGCACCCGTCCGGAAATTCTCCAAATCAAGGACATCTTCCGCGCAAAGATCGTGAACTTGTCTCACGACAATCTCGTGATCGAGTGCACGGGCGACGATGAAAAGATCAGCGCCTTCCTGAACTTGCTCGAACCTTTTGGTGTGCTGGAGCTCGCTCGCACCGGCCGTCTCGCTCTCAAACGCTAACCTCAACCCCGATTTATCATGCCTGCCAAAGTCTACACCGACAAAGACGCCGATATTGGCGTGTTCAAAAACAAAACCCTGGCCGTCATCGGCTACGGTTCCCAAGGTCACGCTCACGCGTTGAACCTCAAAGAGAGCGGCTGCAAGGTCATCATCGGCCTGTATGCCAAGAGCAAGTCCCGCGACGTCGCCAAGCAACACGGGCTTGAGGTTTACGACACCGCCGAGGCCGTCCGTCGCGCCGATGTCATCATGATCGCGCTGCCTGACATGAAGCAGGCTGAAGTTTACGAGCAGGACATCGCTCCGAATCTGACCAAGGGCAAGACCCTCCTTTTCTCGCACGGCCTCGCTGTTCACTTCGGCCTGATCAAGGTGCCGAAGGGCGTTGATGTGATCATGGTCGCGCCGAAGGGCCCCGGCCACATGGTTCGCCGCCTCTACGTTGAAGGCAAGGGCATGCCTGCCCTCATCGCCGTGGCTCCTGGCAGCTCCAAGGCCGCCAAGAAGACCGCGCTCGCTTGGGCCAAGGGTATTGGTTCGACCCGCGCCGGCGTTCTCCAAACCACCTTCAAGGAAGAGTGCGAAACGGACCTCTTCGGCGAACAAGCCGTGCTTTGCGGCGGCGCTTCCGCGCTGGTGCAGGCTGGTTTCGAAACTCTCGTCGAGGCTGGTTATCAGCCCGAGATGGCTTACTTCGAGTGCTTGCACGAGCTGAAGCTCATCTGCGATCTCATGTATGAGTCTGGCATCGCCGGCATGCGTTTCTCGATCTCCGAGACCGCCAAATACGGCGACATCACCCGCGGCCCGCGCGTTGTGAACAAGCAGACCAAGGCCGAGATGAAGAAGATCCTCAAAGAGATCCAGACCGGCAAGTTCACCAAGGAATGGGTCAAGGAGCACAAGGGCGGCTTGAAGAACTACAACAAGCTCCTCAAGGCCGGCGAAAAGCACCAGATCGAAAAGACCGGCGCTTACCTCCGCAGCATGATGCCCTGGATGACCAAGAAGAACATCAAGGGCGTGCAGGCTTCCTACGCCTAAGTCGCACTTCCTGTTTTAATTCGAATCGGCACCGGCGTTTCGCGCCGGTGCCGATTCTTGTTTTCGGACCAAAACTTCGTAGCGTTCTACCATCGCGCCAAAACGCGCCATCGCCAGTCCGCTTTGATTTAATTTACAACCATCCCGTGTCATCCCGACCACTCATCCTCGCCACTCGCAAAAGTCCGCTCGCGCTCGCGCAGAGCGAAATGGTTGCCGCGCATTTGCGCAAAACCCTCGGCGTTGAGGTAGAACTCAAGAAAATGGTCACCACCGGCGACCGGCAGGCGGAATGGTCGTTGGAGCAGAAGGGCGGCAAAGGACTTTTCACCAGCGAACTCGAGCAGGCACTCATTCAAGGCGAAGCCGATCTCGCCGTGCACAGCACAAAGGACCTGCCCGGCGATTTGCCCGAGCAACTCATAATTGCGGGCTATCTGCCGCGCGCCGATGTGCGCGACGTGTTGGTGCTGCGCGCCGGCGTCGAAAAGCCTGCCAAGCTGGCTACCGGCAGTCCGCGTCGCCGTGGGCAATTGCAGATGATTTTCCCGGATGTCGAATACGTAGAAATTCGCGGCAATGTAGACACGCGTTTGCGCAAGATCGCCGAGCAGCACTTGGCCGATGGCACGGTGCTCGCCGCAGCGGGTTTGGCGCGACTGGGCATCGGTGCATGGCCCGGCTTGGAATTTCATGTAATTGATCCCGGCCAAATGGTGCCGGCGGTCGGGCAGGGCGCGATTGCGGTGCAAACCCGCGTGGCCGATGCGGCGCGTTTTTCCGCCGTGCTCGACGAAGCGACGGCGCGCAGCGTGCGCGTCGAGCGTGCGTTTCAAGCGGCCTTGGGCGGTGGTTGTCACACGGCCTTTGCCGTGCATGCGGCGGCCGACACACTCTATCTCTTTCACGAATACGTCGGGTTGCGCAGTCTGCCGCTCGATGAAACCGACTACAACGCTCCGGCCGATACGGCCGCGCGCGTCCTTAAAAATCTGGGACTCATATGAGTAATCTAAAACCTTTGTCCGGTCGCCGCGTCGCGGTAACCCGTGCCCGTGAGCAGACGCCGGAATTGGCCGTAAAACTGACGGAGCTAGGCGCAGAGGTCGTCGAGCTACCGCTGATCAAGATTTCCAAGGAAATCTCCAAACACGATCTGGCGGACACGATGCTCGAACTCGGCAGTTACGACTGGATCGTCTTCACCAGCGCCAACGGCGTGCGCTTCTTCTTCGACGAATTTTTCCGCCTGTTCGACGACATCCGCTCACTCGGTCTTTTACGCGTGGCCTGCGTCGGCGTAGGAACCGCGAAGGCGGTCGAGGAGCTGCATCTCAAAGTCGAATGCCAACCAGAACGCGCCACGGCCGCTGACTTGGCCGATGCACTGATCGCAACCGGCAGTCTCGATAGCGCGAAAGTTCTTGTGATCACGGGTAACCTGAATCGCGACGAGCTCGTGGTAAAACTTGAGGGCGCGCACGCCATCGTGGACCGACTCCAAGTTTACAAAACCGAGCAGACCGATCTTTCGGACGATCCAGCGGCCGCGGATTTCCGCAAACACGGCGCTGATGCGGTGCTCTTCGCGAGTTCATCCGCCGTCGATTCATTTGTCGCGCAAGCCAAGGCGCTGAAATTGGCCAAGGGCGCCAAGCCGCCGTTGGCTGGCAGCATCGGACCGCTGACGAGCGAAACGATGAAGGCGAAAGGCGTGCCGATCGCGTTTGAAGCGAAGATGCCGAATCTCGATAGCCTCGTGGAAGCGTTGGTTAAAAAACTCGGCCAGAAAGGATCTGCATCATGAAGGTTCCGTTTCTCGATCTTAGCCTGCAGCACAAAGCCATTCGCACGGAAGCGCTGGCGGCCTTGACGGCGACCTATGACGCGACGCGATTCTGCCTCGGCAAGGATGTTGAGGATTTCGAGCGCAACTTCTGCGCCACGCTTGGTTATCCGCGCGCACTCGGCATGAACAGCGGCACCGCGCCGTTGCATGTCGCGTGTATGATCGGCGGCTTTGGCCCGGGCGATGAAGTCATCACTACGCCGTTCACATTCATTTCCTCCGCGTGGGGCATCAGCTACACCGGTGCGACGCCGGTGTTTGTGGATATTGAGCCCGATACCTACAATATCGATCCTGCGAAAATCGAAGCAGCGATCACACCGCGCACGAAGGGGCTAATCGTAGTTCATCTTTTCGGCCAACCGGCGCGGATGGATGAGATCATGGCGATCGCGCGGAAGCATAAGCTTTTCGTGATCGAAGACTGCGCACAGGCGGTCGGCGCCAAATACAAAGGCACGCCCGTCGGGTTGATGGGCGATGTCGGCACGTTTAGTTTTTATCCGACCAAAAATCTAGGCGGCGCAGGCGAGGGCGGCATGTTCGTCTCGGCCAATGAGGAGATTCACACGCGTGCCCGGCATATTCGCGTCCATGGTTCCGATCGCCGTTACTATCACGATATCATCGGCGGCAATTTCCGCATGGATGGCTTTCAAGCCGCGGTGCTCAATGTGAAGCTGCCGCACTTGGAAGGTTGGACTTCACGTCGTCGGCAAATCGCGGCGCGGTATCGCGCGGGCATCAAACTCGCCGGAGTCACGCTGCCGGCGGAAGTCGATTACGGCGCGAGCGTGCTGCATCAGTTCACGCTGACGCATCCGCAGCGCGACGCATTGCGCGCGCATCTCGCTGCGTGCGATGTCGGCACCGACTTGATTTATCCCGTGCCGCTGCATTTGCAAAAGTGCTACGCGAATCTGGGCTATGGTGTTGGGTCGTTCCCCGTGGCGGAACGCGTGGCAAGCAACTGCCTGAGCCTGCCGATTTTCCCGGAGCTCACCGACGAGCAAGTTGCGCACGTCATTGCCAGCATCAATTCGTTCGTCGCGCCATGATTGACGGCATCCGGTTCAAAGTTTGCGGCATCACGTCCTTGGTTGATGCGGACTTTGCCGACAACTGCGGCGCGGATTATCTGGGCTTCAATTTCTATCCCAAGTCGCCGCGTTATCTTTCTCTCCGACAATTTGCCGACATGGCGAAACTGCTGCCGCCGCGTAAGCGCGTTGCGGTGTGCGTGGAGCCGACCGTCGAGGAACTCACCGCTATGAAAGCGGTGGGGTTCGATGCCTATCAGATTCATTTCCGTCCCGAAGTGGGCGATCAATTAATTGCCGAATGGTCCGCCATCGTGGGACGAGACAAACTCTGGTTGGCTCCCAAACTTCCCGCTGAGCAGGACGTCTCGGCGGAGTGGATCGATCAGGCCGCTGTGATGCTGCTGGATGCGTTTTCCAAAGATAAGTTCGGCGGCACAGGCCACACGAGCGATTGGGGCAAATTCGCGCGGCACCGTGAAAAGTATCCGCAAGTGCAGTGGCTGTTGGCTGGCGGATTAAGTCCCGATAACATCGGCGAAGCATTGCGCGCGAGCGGCACGCGCTTCGTGGACGTCAACAGTGGCGTGGAATCCGCGCCAGGTGTGAAGGATTTGGAGAAGCTGAAAAAGTTCGTGGTGAACCTGCATCGCGCGCGGCAGGCGTGAGCCGCATTCGTTCACGCCTGCTCGTGCTCGAGGAGCTTGCGCTTGATGCTTTCTCCAAAAGCGAATCCGGTTAGCGAACCATCCGCGCCGATAACGCGATGGCAGGGCACGATGAGGCAGATGGGGTTGGTCGCGTTGGCGCGACCGATGGCCCGTGCGGCCTGCGGCCGTTTCAGCTTGGCTGCCAGCGCACCATAAGTGGTCGTGCGACCGAACGGAATCCGTTGCAAAGCCCGCCAGACCTGGCGCTGAAACTCCGTGCCTTCGGCCGCGAGCGCCAAATCAAAGCTCTGCCGTTTACCTGCGAAATAATCTTCCACTTGCTGGCGCGCGGCGGCGGTTTGTTTGCGATCGCGCACAAGGCGGCAGTTTTTTCCCAAGCGCGAGAGCAGGGCACTTGCATCGCCGAAGGCCGTAGCGACCACCGCGCTGTTGTCGTTTACGGCGACGCTGAATTTGCCAAGCGGTGTGGAGAAGGTGTCGGAGTAAAAGGTCATGCGGGTGTGGGCTGGTTGAATTGCCAGAGGTGGGCTGTCGCCAGACTGCGATAGGGCGCGAACACGGCCATGAGTCGCCGCGTGGCATCGATGTCGGGGCGTTGCTCAAGTTTGAGGAGCGATTGCAGACCGCTCGTCACGCCGGTGTCGCCGTAGGGCACGCAATCGGCGAAGCCCAGCGCCCGCATCATCAGATAATTGACGGACCACGGGCCGAGTCCGCGAATGCCCAGCAAGGTGCGCTCGGCCCGCGTGGCGGAACTCGTTGCAAGCGTATCGAGCGCGAGCCGTCCCTCGGCTACGAGCTTGGCCGTGTCGATGACGTAAGCGGCCTTCTGTCGCGAGAATTTGAGCGCGACGAGATCCGCTGGATTCAAGGCCGCGACTTCAGCCGGCGTGGGCGGTGCAATCAATCCATTGGCGAGCGATGTGCCCGCGAGTTCGATGAGTCGGCGTCGCAATTGGCAGGCGAAAGGGAAATTGATTTGTTGTCCAATGATGGACCACAGCAGTCCTTCAAAAACAGAATGTGTCTGACTGATGCGTAGACCGTCTCGGCCGCGAATGAGACGCGCGAGACCGAGTTTTCGCACGAGCCTCCCGAAGCCTTCGGCGTCTTGATTTAATCCCAGCAGGCCGACAACCACGCGATGGGATGCGACGCTGTCATGCGTGGTCGTCACATCAACGGCATCTTCGTTCAAGCGGAGTGTGATAATCGTAGGTTTGCCATCGATGCGAGTAACGCAGGTGTATTGATTGCCATCCAGTCGCTCGGTCACGCTGTGTATATCGCGACTTAACGCGCGACGCAGATAGGGCAGCGGGTAGCTCTTAGGCAGATGAACAGTAAACGCATTGGACTGCGGAAGCTTTCGATAATCACCGGGCGTTAACCCCATCAGTCGTCGGAAGTGTTCGTGAAAAACCGAGACCGATTCGAAACCGGCTGCCATGGCCACTTCGTTTATAGGAGCCTTGCTGGTTAGGAACGCGGATTGTGCGTGCTCCAATCGCGCTCGAAGCAATACGTCGGCAGGCGTTTGGTGATAATGCAGTCGGAAGAGCTCAAATACACGACTCGAGCCAAAGCCGGAGCGTTGCAAGATGCTCTTGGTATCGCGAAACGCGTCGGGTGCCCGGCGAATTTCCGCAACCAAGGCCTCGATGGATTCGAGCACTGGGTCGGCGCCTTCCGCAAAGTCATCAGGATAACATTTTTTGCAGGGACGCAGACCGGCAGCGCGCGCGGCTTCGCAGGTCGGGAAGAACCGCACGTTTTCGCGCTTGGGCTTTCGCGCAGTGCAACCAGGGAGGCAGTAGATGCCAGTCGTGAGCACACCGAGGAAGAAACGACCGTTGTAACTGGCATCGCTGGCCAGCACGCGGTCATACATCCGTTGGTCGCTCATTCGCATAAACCCAAGCTACCACATTCTGCGCGTCGCGTCGTCCGGATTTCTCCGGTGCAATTTTTGCCCGCGCTGGACAGCGGGAGCAGGTTGGGCATAATTATGCGCATGTCCGCAATCTACGCTCAACTCCGTGCCGATATTATCACTGCCATGAAGGCTCGCGACTCGGTGGCCACCACCGCGCTGCGCACGGCTGATGCCGCGATCAAGCGTGCGGAGATCGATGGCAATGTGGCAATTGATGACGCGCTGGTGATCGCGACTATCCGCAAGGCCGTGAAGAATCTGACCGATGCGAACGCCGAGTTTGCGAAGGCTGGTCGCACCGATCTGATTACGGCCAACGAGGCCGAGATTAAGCTGCTCGAGAAATATCTACCGCAAGGGCTGCCGCCGGAGAAACTGGAAGCTGTGATCAACGAAGTGATTCAGTCCACTGGCGCGACTTCGAAGAAAGAAATGGGCAAGGTCATGGCTGCGCTCAAGCAGCGCCCCGAGGCCGGCATCATTGATTTCGGCGCCGCCAGCAAGGTGATCCAGTCCAAGCTGAATTGAGTGGCTCTCCAGCTCCGTTAACCTGACGGGGAGGTGCTGCTTCCTTCACATCGGCTGCGGGTAAGCGAATTGACATTGGGCACCGCTTAGGCGGTTTAGTCCGCGCATGTTTTCTATTCCCCGTAGCCTTCTCGCTCTAGGATGGTCGTTGCTGTTGGCCGTATCGCTTCCCGGAGCATCCGACGATCTGAACGCCTTGTTTGCGGAAGCTAACCGAAAGCTCGAAGCGGGTGATGCCGCTGCCGCGCTGGAAGATTACAACCTCATCATTGAACAGGAGCCCAAGGCGGACAACGTCTGGCTCCGCCGGGCCTTCGCGCGATGGCAATTGAAGGACTCCAGTGGAGCTCGGGCTGATTTGGCCCAAACACTCAGCCTCAATCCTGATCACATCGATGCCTACCGCCTGCGCGCGATGATAAAGCATACCGAAGGCAATTACGAAGGCGCGTTGGAGGATATCGATCGTGCCTTAGATGTGGATACTGAGATCGCGCTGCTCTACGTGATGCGCGCCGAGACGCTGATGGCATTGGATCGCGCGGAGGAGGCACTCAAGGAATTGAATGAGGCTATCGAGATAGATGCCAGCATGAGCATGGCGTTTTTATACCGCGCTAATGTATACAAATACCTGAAAAACTGGGAACGCGCCCTGACGGATTACACCGAGGTGATCGATCAGCATCCGGACGACATCGATGCATTATATGAGCGCGCGTGGATATACTTTTACCGGCGTGACTGGGCTTCGGCCATCGCAGATGCGCGCAAGGTGATTCAACTTGCGCCGGAAATCGATGGAACCTACCGAGTGATCGGATACGCCGAGTTTGGCTCGGGAGATTACAAAGCAGCAGCAGCCTCCCTCAGTCAGGCTGTCGATGCGCAGACTACAAATGAGGTGAGTAATGCGTATTCATATTTTATCCGTCACTTGGCACTGAAGCGAATTGGCGCGTCGGATGATCGCCTCGCCTCCGCGCTGAAACAGTGGAAGGACGAGCCATGGATTTACGCGGTCGGACAATTTCTCACCGGCCAGATTTCAGAAGAACAGTTCGAAGCGGAGGTTGGAAAAGCCGAAGGCGACGAACACTCAGGCATGGAATGCGAAGCCAACTTTTATATCGGCATAGAGCGCGCGCTGGCCAAAGACCGTTCCACCGCGCGGATGCGGTTCAGGGCCGCAATCGCCACGGATGCAAAAGGCTTTATCGAGCTCACCTTTGCCGGGGCGGAGTTGGAACGGCTGAAGTGAGCGACGAGCGCTCCGGCATCTTACATGCCGGGGAAGCCGCCGCCTTGTGAGCGCATGGCTTCCATCTGACGCATCATCTTCTTTGCGCCGCCGCCTTTGAACATCTTCATCATTTTCTGCATCTGTTGGAATTGCTTCAGCAGTTGATTGACCTCGGCGATTTTGACTCCGGCACCGTTGGCGATGCGTTGACGGCGACTGCCGTTGAGAATTTGCGGCTTCTGTCGCTCATGCTTGGTCATCGAGTAGATGATGGCCTCGGTGCGCTTCATCTGCTGATCCGCATTGTCGGGCAATTGCATGCCGCTCATGCCGGGAATCATGCCCATGATGCTCTGCATTGAGCCCATCTTTTTGACCTGCTGCATCTGCGCGAGGAAGTCTTCGAGATTGAAGTCGGCCTTGCGCAATTTTTCGGCCATGCGCTCGGCTTCTTTTTGATCGATCGCTTCCTGGGCCTTTTCGACGAGAGAGACGACGTCGCCCATGCCCAGAATGCGCGAGGCGAGACGGTCCGGATGAAATTGCTCAAAGGCGTCCGTCTTTTCGCCGGTGCCGGCGAATTTAATCGGCACACCGGTGATCGACTTGATCGAGAGGGCGGCACCACCGCGGGCGTCGCCGTCGAGTTTGGTGAGGATTAGACCAGTGAGTTGAACAGCCTCGTTGAACGTCTTGGCAACGTTGACGGCCTCTTGGCCGAGCGCGCCGTCGGCGACGAGCAAGACTTCGTCGGGCTGAATGATGGCGCGGAGCTTTTTGATCTCCTCAATCAGATCCGTGTCGATCTGCAGACGGCCGGCGGTGTCGAAAATAATCGCGTCGTGATTGCCGGCTTTGGCGGCGGCGAGCGCGGCGGAACCGATGGCCGGCACGTCCTTCGAGTTGCGATCGGCGTAGAATCCGAGCTCTTCTTGCTTGGCGAGAATCTCGAGCTGATCGATCGCGGCGGGGCGGTAAATATCGCAAGCCGCGACCAGAGGATTGTAACCGCGCTTTTTGAGCAGGCGGCCGAGCTTGGCGGTCGAGGTGGTTTTACCGGAACCGTGCAAACCGACCATCATGATGCGCAGCGGGCGATGATCGGAGAGGGCGGTCGAACCTTCGCCGAGCAGTTTGACGAGCTCGTCGTGGATGATTTTAACGACTTGCTGGCCAGGCGTGACCGATTTGAGCACCTCTTGGCCGACGCAGGCGGTCTGCACGCGTTCGATGAACTCGCGGGCGACCTTGAAATGCACGTCGGCGGCGAGCAGGGCGGTGCGGACTTCCTTGAGGGCATCCGCCATGTTGTCTTCGGACAGACGGCCTACGCCGCGGAGATTGCGGAGGGCGCTGCCCAGCTTGTCGGTAAGTGATTCGAACATGGAAACCGGTAGTGAAACCGCGCAAGGAGGCGATTTCACGCTATTTTTCAACCCGGCCAATAATAGTGTGGATTACTGGTTCGAGACTTTGTCACTATGCGCGTCCCTATGAATCCTGTTCTGAAGCTCTTGATCGAAGGCGGCAGCCTCTCCCCGGCGCAACTCGCGCAGGTGGCCGGCTTGTCCGAAGCCGAGATTAATCAGCACCTGGAACAGCTGAAAAAAGATAAAATCTTCCTCGGCTGGCGTCCGGTGCTCGATCTTTCGCGCGAGGCCGCCGCCGCCGCAACCGTGCGGGCGGTTATCGAGGTGCGCATCACGCCGGAACGCGGCGGTGGGTTCAACCGACTGGCGGAGCGAATCAGCCGCTTCGATGAAGTCGAGTCGTGCTACCTGATGTCGGGCGGCTACGATCTGTTGGTTTTCGTTAAAGGCGCCTCGTTGCAAAAAGTGGCGAGCTTCGTGTCGGAAAAGCTCTCGACCATCGAGGGCGTGCTTTCCACGGCGACTCATTTCCAGCTGCGTTGCTACAAGGACCAGGGCTATTTGCTCGAAAACGGCGAGTCGGAAGGCGCGCGGTTGACGGTCGTCCCGTAAAGGAGAATCGCCATGAGCACCGACCTAAAACAATGGGTAGCGAGCCATGTGGCTTCGCTGCCCAAGAGTGGCATTCGCGATTTCTTTGAACTCGTCGCCAAGATGAAGGGGCAGGACGTGATCTCGCTCGGCGTGGGCGAGCCCGACTTCGTCACTCCCTGGCATATTCGCGAAGCGGCGATTTACGCGCTCGAAAAAGGCAAGACCTACTACACGTCGAACCTTGGTATGATCGAATTGCGTCGCGCGATTTCGACCTACGTGGCCGAGCATTTCGGCATCAGTTATCGCCCCGACGATCAAGTGATTGTTACCGTCGGCGTCAGCGAAGCGCTGGACCTGGCATTTCGCGCGTTCTGCAATCCCGGCGACAAGGTGATGTATCACCAGCCGTGTTACGTTTCGTATCACCCGAGCATTGCGCTGGTGCATGGCGAAGCTGTGGCGGTGCCGACTTACGCGAAGGATAACTTTGCGCTGACCGCCGAGGCGTTGCGCGCGGCGTGGCAACCGGGCTGCAAAATCCTCATGCTGAATCTGCCGTGTAATCCCACCGGCGGCACCTGCACGAAGGAACAATTACAAAAGATTGCGGAGTTCGCCCGTGAAAAAGACCTGCTCGTGCTCAGCGACGAGATCTACTCGGAGCTCACGTTTGAAGGCGTGCATACGAGCATCGCCAGCCTGCCCGGTATGGCGGAGCGCACGATCTTCTTGCACGGTTTCTCCAAAGCTTTCGCGATGACCGGCTGGCGCATTGGTTACGCCTGCGGTCCTGCGGTGCTGATCGATGCGATGATGAAGGTGCACCAGTATTCCATGATGTGCGCTTCGATCATTGCGCAGGAAGCGGCCTTGGAAGCGCTGACCCGCGGTTGGGAGAGCGTGCTCAAGATGCGCGAGCAATATCACCGCCGCCGCGATCTCATCGTGCGCCGTTGCAATGAAATCGGTCTCAAATGCCACGCGCCGCGCGGATCGTTTTACGCGTTTCCCGATATCACGGCGACGGGGCTCGACGAAAAGGCCTTTGCGCAGGGACTGCTACAGCAGGAAAAGGTCGCGGTTGTGCCGGGCACTGCCTTCGGCGCCAACGGCAAAGGTCACGTGCGCGCTTGTTTTGCGACGAGCTACGAACAAATCATCGAAGCTTGCGACCGTATTGATCGCTTCGTGCAATCTACCAAGTAAATGAAACGAATCGTTGCCATCGTCGGGAGGCCCAATGTCGGCAAAAGCCGGTTGTTTAACCGGCTTGCGCGGAAGCGCATCTCGATCGTGCACGACGAGGCCGGCATCACGCGCGATGTGATTTCCACCGAGATCGAGGAGGGTGCCTACACCTTGCTCGATACCGGTGGTATCGGCCTGACTGGCAGCGACACACCTGAACGCATCACTGCGGCCTCTGAGCAGCAGGTGGATTTCGCCATCGATACGGCCGGCTTGATTCTATTCGTCATTGACGGTTTGAGCGGAGTCACGCCGCTGGATGAGCGCATCGCGGCCAAGCTGAGGCGCAGCAAACGCAAGGTGTGCTTGATCGTTAACAAGGCGGACTTCGATGAAGAGAAAGTCGATCTCGCCGAGGCCTATCGTCTGGGCTTGGGCGAACCGATTACGGTTTCGGCCGAACACGGTCGCGGCGAAGCCAACGTGCGCGCGGCGATTGCCGAGATCTTGGGGCCCGCACCTGAAGCCGATGACGCGGGTGAGCGCGGCGAGGACGATCCGCTTTGCATCTGCTTCATCGGCCGTCCGAATGTCGGCAAATCTTCGTTGAGCAACCGACTGCTGCGCAGTGATCGCTTGATCGTCAGCGACGTGCCGGGCACGACGCGTGACGCGGTTGAAGTGCCGTTTACGTTCAAAGGCCGCAATGGCCGCGATTATCCGTTCCGCCTCATCGATACCGCCGGCATCAAGGCGGCGACGAAGCTGGCCGCACCGGTGGAATATTTTTCGCGACTGCGATCGCTCGACGCGATCCAGCGCGCCGACGTCGTGTTTCTCGTGCTCGACGCCATGGAAGGCGTGACGCAGCAAGACAAGGCGATCGCGGGCGAAGCGGTGAAAGAGCGGAAGCCGATTGTGGTCGTGGTCAACAAGTGGGACCTCGTTCACAAAGCGTTTTCGCACCCCGAAGGCATTCGCGGATTTTCCAGCGAGCGCGAATATCGTGAGAAGTATGAGAAGGCGGTTTTCGACCGACTCTTTTTTACGCCCGGTGCGCCGCTGATTTACGTGTCAGCCATGAGTGGATACGAAGTGGACCGCATGATGAACGCTGCGGTGAAACTCAATCGCACGCTCGGCAAGAAGCTGCCGACGGCGCGCTTGAACAAATTGCTCGGCGCGCTCACCGAACGCACGCCGCCGCCGGCTGTCGGCGGTCGCCGTTTCCGCGTTTATTATGCCACGCAAACCGGCAATCGGCCGTTTCGCATCAAGGTATTTTGCAACCGCGAGGATAAACTCTCGGAAAGCTATCGACGCTATCTGGAAGCCGGTGTGATCGGTGAGTTCAAACTGGAAGGGTGCCCGGTTTATTTCGAACTCGTCGGCAAAGAAAAACACACGCCGGGCACGCCTTATACTTCGAAAAACACCATTGAGGCGGCTAAGCCGAAGTGGCGTATGGCGGAAGATGCCGAGCAAAGCGGCACGCTGGAAGACTGAGAGACTTGCCGTGAACGCGCATTCGTGACTGAACAGCGCGGTGCCTGCACTGAAGCTAGTTTTTCTCGGATCGGATCCCATCGCGCTGCCATTGCTGGAATGGTTGGAAGGCGACGGATGCAATGTTGCGCAGGTGTGTGCAGTGTTCACGCAGCCGGATCGACCAGTGGGACGCGGGCAAAAGATTACGCCCAACGCGATCAAGCAGTGGGCTCAGGCGCGGAATATTCCAGTTTACCAACCGGAAAAATTGCGCGCCGAAGCGCTTGATGAGCTACGCGGACTAAACGCGGACGTTTCACTCGTCATGGCCTATGGCCACATTCTGCGACAGGAATTCATCGATGCGCCGCGACTTGGCACACTCAATCTGCACGCTTCGTTGCTACCCAAGTATCGCGGAGCTTCGCCGATTCAATCAGCCGTGGCGATGGCCGAAACCGAAACCGGCGTTAGTCTCATGCGCATCGTGCGCGAATTGGATGCAGGTCCGGTCGCAGATGTAGAAACGGTGCCGATTACACAAACGGACACAGCGCTCGAAATTGAGTCCAAACTCGCCACAGCCTGCGTGCCGCTATTGGCGCGAAACTTACCCGCGCTGGCGGAAGGTCGATCGGTTTTTCACGAACAAGAACACACCTCCGCTACGTTTTGCCGCCGCTTAACCAAAGCCGACGGCGTGCTGGATTTCACACACCCGGCAAAGGCGCTGGCGGCGCGAATCAACGGACTTTTCCCGTGGCCGGCCTGTATTGCCGAGATTGGTGGCCAACCGATCAAGTTTGGTTTGGCGGACGCGATTGAAGGCGAATCGGAGCCGGGTGTTATTATCGGCGGTAGCGATGACGGTCTGCTGATTGGAACCGGGCAAGAGATTTTGCGTGTCAAACGCATGCAACGCGCCGGCGGTCGGATGCTGCCAGCCGGTGAGTTTTTGCGCGGTGTAACGCTTGCGCCGGGCACGCGAATTCAATCGCAACCGATGCCTGACTTGGTCGCATCGCATCCTTTTCGCGGGTAGGTCTTGTTTTCGGCGCTTATTTTGACAAGCTGCCGACTTATGTGGATTCGCTTTCTATTGGCACTATCATGCATGGGCTTGGTCGCTCGCGGCCAAGGCAATTCGATTCAATACGAGATGGCCAACATGCGAGAGGACATGCGCGGCCTCGTTCAACGCGTGGGCGAACTGACCATGCGAGTGGAGCAACTCGAACGTGAGAATGCCGCATTGCGCAGCGGCGCAGACAACGCTGCCCAAAACTACGCCACAGTTTCGCAACTCAACGACGCGGTCGCCGAGCTCAACCGCATCGTAAAATCGTCCGCGAGTGCTTCGAAAAGCGACATCCTGCAGGAGGTGAATCGTAAGCTGGCCGCGCTGGCGAAGCAGACCAATGCCGCCGTGGAATCCGTAGCCAAAGGCATGGCGCAGCGGCCCACGGTGCAAACCACATTCTCGGACAATTACTCACAGGAGGGCACGAGCTACACCGTCCAAAAGGGAGACACGATTTCATCGATCGCACAAAGGACCGGCGCGCGCGTCCAGGATATTATCAACGCCAACAAAATTGGTGATCCCTCGCGCCTGCAGGTCGGCCAGACTTTGTTCATTCCTTCCGCTAAATAATCCATGTCCGCCGCTTCAAAATCCCGCCTCGGTCGTGGTCTCGGCAGTTTGATTGCCAAGGCTGCACCCGCCCCAGAACAATCTACTCCCGCTAAAAGCGAAGCTCCTGTGCCGGCGCCCGCCACAACTGGCGCGCCGGGATATTTGGAAGTAGCAGTGACGGCGATTGAGCCGAGTCCTTATCAGGCTCGCCGTGAATTTTTTCCCGAGCAGCTGCGAGAATTGGTGGAGAGCATTCGCTCGGAAGGTTTGTTGCAGCCGATCGTGGTGCGCAAAACTGGCGACAAATATCAACTCATCGCCGGCGAACGCCGTTGGCGCGCGTTTAAGGAATTGAAGCTGAAGGTCATTCCGGCCCGCGTGGTGCAGGCCAGCGATTCATCTTCGGCTGCGCTCGGTTTGATCGAAAATCTGCAACGCGAAGGTCTGAATCCGATCGAAGAGGCGCACGGCTACGCCAGCCTGATTCGCGATTTCGATCTCACGCAAGAAGCCGCAGCCGATCGCGTCGGCCGCAGTCGTGCGAGCGTGGCCAACAGCCTGCGCTTACTTTCGCTGGATGCGGAAACCCAAGGCTATTTGGGCAAGGGCCTGCTGAGTGTCGGTCACGCCAAAGTTCTGCTCGGTGTCACCGACGCGGCGCAGCGCGCTCTCTTGGCGCGTCGCGTGATCGAGGAAAATCTGAGCGTGCGCGCTACGGAAAAACTCGTGCAAGAAGTAGGCAAGGGTGCCGGTGCCAAACCTAGTCGCGCCAAGGCTACTCCACCACGCGATTCCGGCGCGGTGGCCGAAATCGAAAAGAAGCTCACTTCTCATCTCGGGGCGCGCGTAGCAGTGATGCACACGCCGAAGAAGGGTCGCATCGTGATCGAGTATCACGGTAACGACGACTTGCAGCGCGTGCTCGAGAAACTGGGTGTGGAACTCTAAGCCGGTTATAAATCCTTCTTGGCGGGTGGAAGAAATTCCTCGCTGCGAAGTTTTCTCACCAAGTTTTCCAAGGCCCGGTTGGCGGAGTCATCCAGCCCTCGGCGCAGTTCCCACGTGTGACTTGCTGTGGTCATCCACTGCGGAGCAGTGCCGGTGAAGATGCCAAGATTTTGATTCTTATCCGCGGTTTTGAGGTTGGCCGAGAAGGTGCAAACGATGCTGCCGGCACGTTCCGGACGCCACTCCATCAGTTTGATCTCGATTGCAGGAATCGCGGGATCCGGCTCCTTGAAAGCGTCAAATTCACCGATCTCGCCGTCGAAACCGGCTTTCTGCAGCTTCGTCACAACCCGCTGATGAAAGGCGTCGATTACGTCCGCTTCCCGCAAGCTGTCCCACATGGGCGGTGCATTGATGGCCAGCAGGAGCGCAGGCGAGGATTTATCGTTGGCCGGCTTGGCAAAGATTGATCCGGCAAATGCGCCCGCAAAAAAGAGCAGGGCGACGGTTGCGCGAAAAGAGAGGAAGTGTTTCATGCCCCTGTTGACCCAAAGGGGGCCGAATTGTTTCCCAAGCGCTGCATTGACAAACGGCCCTCCCGCCTGATGCTTTAACCCTTTGCCATGAGTATTCTTCTCGGGATCCTTACCTTTTTCCTCATCATTGTCTCGGTGCTTTTGATTCTGCTCGTTCTGATGCAGAAGGCCAAGAGCGACGGCGGCGCCGGCGCGGCACTGGGCGGTGGCATGACCGAATCCGCTTTCGGTGCGGACACCACTAACGTTTTGAGCGGCACGACCATCAAGGCGGCGATCGCCTTCTTCGTGCTGAGCTTCGTGCTGTATCTCGGTCACCTTTACCAACGCAACAACAGTGCGGGTTCCGGTGAAACGCTGCCGACCATCCAGGCTCCGGCTTCGACCGACGCAACTGACGCCAATAGCGGCAACTAAGTTCGTGCGGAGGTTCGGATTCCAGTTTACGCCCGCCCATCATTGGCGGGCGTTTTTATTGGCGGGGTTGGGCCTGATCGCTGGGGCAACGGCCTTGGCGGCACCTGCATCCAAGGCGACCCGCGTGCCCTCCGAATTTGTTCAATTGGGCAAACCTGACCAAGCCAAGGGGGCCGAGATTCTGGCCGAATTTCGCAACCTCGGCATCGCCGGCGATTACTACCTGCAATTTGAAATGCGCGTCATGCCTCGGCGTGGCGCGGAAACGGTTTACGCCGGCCGGCTGTGGGGGAGTCGCAATGAACTAGGGCCAATGTCCCGCGTGGTTCTTGAGGACGGCCAGGGCGGTGTGCACCGGCTGCTGATTCAATCGGGGCCATCGCCGCGGATATGGAATTGGTTGCCGGGACAGACGGCTCCGCAACTCATGCCCGATGCCGGGATTTATCGTCCGCTGTTGGAAGATGCCGAATTAACGGCGTTCGATCTGCTCATGCCGTATCTTTATTGGGAGGACTTTGAATTTGAAGGCGTGAGCAAGGTGCTGGGGCGAGCAGCCCACACGTTCTTGCTTACCCCACCGGCAGGAGACTCGGCCGACGAAGGACGTTTGGCGGCAGTGCGCGTTCAACTCGATACGCAATTCCGCGCAATGGTGCAGTCGGAACTCATCGACGCCAACGGCGAGGCCTACAAATCACTCACTTTGCGCGACCTTAAAAAGGTTTCTGATCAATGGATGATCAAAGCCATCGACCTGCGCAATGAACAGACGCGCAACAAGACTCGATTCCAAGTCGTGCGTGCGGCGGTGGGGCTGGATTTATCGCCCAACGTATTTGAAGCCGCATCACTGGCGGAGGAAATCGTCCCGCCGGAAAATACGGAATTCCTAGGCCGCTGATCGGAAAGTGATCAGCCGATCACTTTTTCGGTCTTCGGATCGAACAGGTGCACCTTCTCGATGCGGAAGGTGATCTGCACTTTCTGACCGACGTCGAAGCGATCCGAAGCGCGAACACGGGCGATGAACGAATGCGCGCCGGTGTCGAGGTAAAGGTAGGTTTCGGCACCCATTGGTTCGGAAACTTCCACCGTGACTTCGACGGTGTGGGCCGGATTGGGTGTGGAGAGAGTCAGCGAATCTTGCGCGTCTTCCGGACGAATGCCGAACACGACATCCTTGTCGATGTAGGCTGCGGCTTTGGAGGCCAGCGCGTCGTCCAACTCGACTTTGACCGGGGTGCCGCGGGTGTTCGTCTCGACGAAAACCACATGGTTGCCCGAACGTTGCAGGCGACCTTTGAAGAAGTTCATCGGCGGCGAGCCGATGAAGCCCGCCACAAACATGTTCGCGGGGTGGTTGTAGAGTTCGAGCGGCTGGGCCACCTGCATGATATTGCCATCCTTCATCACACAAATTCGATCGCCCATGGTCATGGCTTCGACCTGATCGTGCGTGACGTAAATCATCGTGGCGCCGAGACGGGCGTGCAGCTTGGAAATCTCGGTGCGGGTGGAGACGCGCATCTTCGCGTCGAGATTGGAAAGCGGTTCGTCGAAGAGGAACACCTTCGGTTTGCGCACGATGGCTCGCCCTACGGCGACGCGTTGGCGCTGACCGCCCGAAAGAGCCTTGGGGCGGCGATCCAAAAGATTTTCCAGGCCCAGCATGGCGGCGGCTTCGCGCACGCGCGTGTCGATTTCCGACTTGGGGAATTTACGCAGCTTCAGACCGAACGCCATGTTGTCGTAAACCGACATGTGCGGGTAGAGCGCGTAGTTCTGAAACACCATCGCGATGTCGCGATCCTTGGGCAGCACGTTGTTAACGATCTTCGTGTCGATGCTGATGCTGCCGCTGGTGATGTCCTCAAGCCCGGCGATCATGCGCAGGGTGGTGGATTTTCCGCAGCCGGACGGGCCGACCAACACCATGAACTCCCGGTCTTCTATCTCCAGATTGATGCCTTTGACGGCCGTAACACCGGGACCGTTCTTTTCGGGATAGGTTTTGACCAAGTTTTCAATTACAACACGCGCCATGAGTCTAAAGATTTAGGGGATGAAGGGGATTTGCCGAAAATCAGGGAAGCTCCTTGGGAGTCAATTCCATTGCGCACAAAAGTTTTTAGCGTTGCGGCGCACGCAAGCTTCATACTGCGTATGACGCAAGTCCTGCAGCTTCTATCCATGGCACCTCGAATCAAAAAAGCCGCCGCCCCCGTCACCTTCGATTTACCGCTCGATTTGTTGGCTAAGATTGAAACCTGTCGCCAGGCGCTCGGTTTGGATACTGCCAGTGCAGTGATTCGCGCCGCCTTGGAGCGATTTGATTTTGCCGGCTGCCAACCTCCGCATGTGCCGCACCGCCAAATCTCGGTGCGCCTCGATCCTGATCAACGTTCGGCCTTGAAGCGGTATGCGAAAATCAAGGACGTGAGTGTCGGCGTGCTTTTGCGTATGGCGATCGACGATTTGCCGGCCACGAAAGCCAAGCCGAAAGCTGCGAAGGCTAAGCAGAAGACCAAGCCGGCGCAGCGTCGCAAATCCTGATGACGCGTTGCTCCCGAGGCGGGAGCTTGCCAAGCAAGGTGGATGTGCCCTTTAGTGCGCGGCGCACATCATGAGTAATCTGCCGACCCTTTCCACTTGGGCCTTGAACATAGCGCCGTCGCCGACGCTTGCAGTCGACGCCAAGGCGAAATCGCTCATCGCTGCCGGCGAAGACGTTTGCGGTTTCGCCGCTGGCGAACCGGACTTCGATACGCCGGCTCACATCAAGGAAGCCGCCATCAAGGCGCTGCGGGATGGCAAAACCAAGTATGCGCCGACGCCCGGCATTCCGCCTTTGCGCGATGCGATCGCGCAAAAATACACGGAGTTCTATAAAATCCCGACGAAGTCCGCGCAAGTCGTGGTCAGCCCCGGCGGCAAGTTCTCCTGCTATCTGACCATTCTCGCGACCTGCTCGGCTGGTGATGAAGTCATTATCCCCGCGCCGTTCTGGGTGAGCTATCCCGAAATGGTGAAACTCGCTGGTGCCACGCCGAAGCAAGTGCTCGCGACGGATGCCACCGGCTTCAAACTCACACCAACCATGCTCGAGGCCGCGATCACGCCGCGCTCGAAGCTGCTCATTTTGAATTCGCCATCGAATCCGACCGGCGCGGTTTATACGCCCGCCGAATTGGAGGCGCTCACCGCCGTCGCGGTGAAGCACAACCTCTATATCATGTCGGATGAAATTTACGAACATCTGCTCTATGATGGCGCGAAACATGTGTCTCCGGCGACGTTCTCGGCCGAGGCGCGCGAACGCACGATCATCGTGTCGGGCTTCGCCAAGACCTTCGCGATGACGGGCTGGCGCTTGGGCACAATTGTCGCTCCGGCGCACATCGCCAAGGCGGTGTCAGAGCTGCAAAGCCAGATGACTTCCAACGCCACGACCTTCGCCCAATGGGGCGCGCTCGCGGCTTACACTGAACAAGCGAAGACCCAAGCCGCACTCGACGAAATGCTGGTCGCGTTTGATCGTCGCCGCAAATTCCTGCACACCGAACTGAACAAGATTCCCGGTATCAGCTGCGTGCTCTCGCAGGGTGCGTTCTATCTTTTCCCGAATATCTCCAGCTTCGGTTTGGACGATCTAAAATTCTGCGAACGCCTGCTGGATGAACAAAAGGTTGCCGCCGTGCACGGCTCGGCGTTTGGCGCGCAAGGCTTCATGCGTATCAGCTACGCCACGTCGGACGAGATTCTCGCCAAGGGCGTCGAGCGTCTGGCGAAATTCTGCGCGACGCTTTGAGCGAGGCGCGGGCATGACTGATATCTAAGCGATTAATGTCATGCCCGCCTCACGTTCCGATCATCGGTTGATTTGGTTCACGGCGCTGCTTGTGCCGGTGCTTGTATGGTCGTGGATCGACCCACATGACCGACTCATCTGGTGGCTCGAATCCGGCCCGGCTTTGCTCGGCTTGGTCTTGCTCTGGACTTTTTGCGCCAAGTTTCCGCTCAGCAGCCTACTGTTGATCCTGATTTGGCTGCACTGCGTGGTGCTGGTTGTCGGCGGACATTACACCTATGCAGAAGTGCCATTGGGCGAGTGGGTGCGCGATCTCATCGGCGGCACGCGCAACAACTACGATAAGCTCGGACATTTCTTCCAAGGATTCATGCCGGCGATCTTGAGCCGTGAACTGCTGATTCGCACTTCGCCGCTGGGCACGAGTGATTGGCAGCCCAGCTCACGCTGGCTCGGTTTTACCTGTGTCAGCGTGCCGTTGGCCTTCAGCGCATTTTATGAGCTGCTCGAATGGTGGGCTGCTGTGCTGGGCGGAAGTGGCGCAGACGCATTTCTCGGCACGCAAGGCTACGTGTGGGATACACAAAGCGACATGTTTCTCGCACTGATCGGTGCGCTGACCGCGTTGATTTTCTTGTCCAAGGCGCACGACCAGTCGCTGCAACGCGTGCGCCAATCTCTCAACTCCTGACGTTTGTATGCGCGCGGAATCCGAAGCGCATGGCGAATTGAAAGAGATGGCGCTCCAGTGGGCGCGAGAGCACCGGTTGCTGCTCGGCGGAGTGGAGGTGCGCTTGCCTCGGTCCAACTACCGTGCCGATGCCGCGGCGGCGACTCCGCGAGTTTTGTCCGACAACGCCGTCACCGCGGTTTTTGAATGCAAGGTGTCGCGCGCCGATTTTCTACGCGACAGCGCCGCAGAAGCAGAAACGGCGAGAACGGTCGCTCGACTAAACCGGCGACTGATCGCGTTGCGGGAACTGATTGGCTCACATCGACCGGATCTGCGCCGCGGCGAGGAATTGTTCCCGGAATTCGACGCTTACGATCTGCGCGGACTCCGACACGAGACGCACGACCGGTTGGTTGCTCAATTGCGTATCGCCCAACACAAGCTACACGACGGCACCAAGTTCTCCCGGCTCCTGCGCTGGCGTGCAGCCAGTTTCCTCTACCTGGTCGTCCCAGCCGGATTGATTACGCCGAACGAAGTTCCGGAAGGCTGGGGCTTGTTGGAGCGTGATGGCGACACGCTGACGTTGTCTTTAAAACCATGCTTGAATGTCACGACGCCTGCCGAACGCGTGGCGCTGCTTGAGCGGATTGCCATGGCGGGAAATCGCCGATCGTCTGCTAACCGAAGCGATTATATGACCTCGGTGGAAACACCGTAAAGCCACCAGCGCGCTTTGGCTGCGCGTGCGGAACTGGGCTGACGTAGGAAATAAACGGTCCAGCACGTTCCATCGGCCATCTCCAACTCATACCAATGCCGGTGCAGATACTGTTCATCGCCGCCGTGCGTGCGATCGGGACTAACACCTTTCCACCGTCGCCGGACTTGCTTCACCTCATGAATTTTTCTGCGCCACGAAAAACGCAAAGGTAGTGCAGGCTCGCCGATTACTGGTGCCAAGGCGAATTCATCTCCGTGCGGAACGAGCTTTTCGCTGACAAACTCCATGCGATCACGGTGCTTCGCCGACGAGATAAACCGCACTCAAGGAGCGCGTATCCATAACGTTATTTGGCCAGTTACGAACTGACGGATGAACCAACCGCACCGTGCTATTATGCACAAGCGGCGCAGCGGGACTTTCATCACGCAGAATTTCGTCCATTTCTCGATACATTGAATGGCGTTCGGCGAGATCCGTTGTTTGCAAGGCACGCGCATATAACTCGTCAAAACGTGCGTTGCTCCAACCGGTGTCGTTGTAAGAGCTCTCGGTTAGGAACAGTTCGAAATAGTCGGTCGGTTCGTTGGCAAAAGGAAACCAGCCGGAGCGAGCTATGGCGTAGTCGCGGTTTCTGCGTGAATCGAGAAACACTTTCCATTCTTGGTTCACTAGCTCGACTTCGACGCCGAGCCCTTGTCGCCACATCTGCTGGAGGATCTCAGCAACGATGCGGTTTCGGTCGGCTGTGTTGTAAAGATAAGTAACCTTCGGAAATCCTTTGCCGCTGGGATATCCGGCTTCGGCAAGCAAAGCACGAGCCTCCGCCGGGCCGTCACCAATAAGCGCGGTAGGCTCGTAACCACCCATGCCTGGCTGGCTGATCGACTTTGCCGGCGTGAAGCCACCTTTGTAGGCGGCTTGCGCCAGTGCTTCGCGATCGATGGCCGCGGAAAACGCGCGGCGCACGCGGGCGTCGTTAAACGGCGGGCGTTCTGTGTTGAAAATAATGCAACTCACGCCGAGCCGCGGGGCGACGTGCAATGCGGGGTCGTTATTCTTCGCATAATTTTCAATCTTATCCGCGGGCAGGGAAGTTGTGGCGTGCAGCTGTCCGGCGCGATACGCGCGCTCCTCGGCGTCGAGGCTGTCGATGGGATAAAAGACGATCGACTTCAGCCAAACGTTGTCGCGATCTGGATGATACGGATTCGGCGCGAGTGTGAGATGCGAATTGGGCCGCCATTCCTTCAATTGCATACGGCCGTTCGTGACCATTATGCCGGGTTTAACCCAAGCCTGATTATCGCGGAGCCGCCCGCCCGTGGCATCCAAAGTGGGCATGTGCACCGGCACCCACGGATAGGCGATGAGGTTTTGAATGAAAACCACGTTGGGAGCGGACAACGTGATCACAAATGTGTGTTCGTCGGGCGCGCTGAACCCGAGTTTGGTCGGATCGGTAAGTTCGCCTTTCAGATATTCGGGCACACCGACGACACTGGAGGCACGCATGGCGAATTCCGCGGCCAAGCGAGGATCAACTACACGGCGAAATGACTGTAGAAAATCACCCGCCGTGACCGGATCGCCATTGGACCAACGGCGATCTTTGCGCAGATGAAACGTATAAGTGAGACCATCTGCCGAGACCTCCCAGCTTTCCGCGGCGGCAGGAACGATGGTCAGGCCGTCAGGTCCACGCTCGACCAGCGGTTCGTAGATTTCGCCGAGAATGGCGCTTTCGGATGAACCAGTATTGATTGCCGGATCGAGGGTCGAAGGTTCGATGCCATTGGCCACGTGCAATGCGCGTTCTTCGACCGCACGTTCCACCACGCTGCGGTTGCGACCGCATCCGAGCAGAAATAGTGAAAAGCAAATCGGCAGGACGATCAGGCGCAACTTGAGCATAAGCCCAGCTTGGCGAATCTGCCGACGCTGCCAAGACTCGCGTCAGGGCTTGAGTTTGAGCAGGCGTTCGCCGGCAGCGTGCAAAGTTGCCGGACGCTTTGCGAAATTGAGCCGGACATAACGGTGCTCGGGATATGGGAAGAAGCTCGATCCAGGAACCGGCGCGACGCCGATCTCGCGGGTCATCCAATGCGCGCAGTCTACGTCGTTGGTGAAACCGAGCGGCGAGATATCGACCATGACAAAATATGCACCTTCCGGCTTGGTGTAAGAGAGTCCGGTTTGATCGAGATAACCGCAGAGGATATCGCGCTGCGCAGCGTATTCGGCCGCGAGTTCGCGGTAGTAGGCCGCGGGAAAATTGAGTGCCGTCACCACGGCATGCTGCAACGGAGCGGCGGCGCCGACGGTGAGAAAGTCATGCACCTTGCGCGCCTGCGCGATAATCGCGGCCGGCGCATGGACATAGCCCAACCGCCAGCCGGTGATCGAAAAAGTTTTGGAAAGCGACGAACACGAAAGCGTTCGCGTGGCCATGCCGGGCAGGGAGGCGAAGTAAATGTGTTCGCGGCCATCAAATACGATGTGTTCGTAAACCTCGTCGGTGATCACGAATGTGTCGAACTCCTCGGCCAGTGCGGCGATTTGCAGCAGTTCTTCACGTGTGAAAACACGGCCACAAGGATTTGAAGGATTGCAGAGAATAAACGCCTTCAGCCCCGAAGCGAACGCCGCGCGCAATTCGGCCGGATCAAAACGATACGTCGGCGGATGCAGCGGCACGTGGACCGGCGTCGCACCAGTGAGAATCGCATCGGCATTGTAGTTTTCATAGAAAGGCGAGAACAGGCCTACGCGATCGCCGGGGTCGCACACGGTCATCATCGCGACCATCATCGCTTCGGTCGCGCCGCAGGTGACGACGAGATCGGCCTGCGGATTCACTTCCAAACCGGTGAAGCGATTGAGCTTGGTCGCCAGTGCCTCGCGCAACTCCGGCGCGCCCCACGTAATGGCGTATTGGTGACGCCCGGCGTCCATTGCGTCTTTGGCCGCCTGCACGAGCGCGGCCGGCGGATCGCCATCGGGAAAACCTTGGGAGAGATTGATCGCGTTGTGGGACTGCGCAACGCGAGTCATCTCACGAATAAGCGACTCGGTAAAACAAGCGGAACGTCGTGACGTGGCGGGCATGATCGAGGTGTCAGCGACATCGCATTAAACCAGGCCAATTGACGATGCGAAAACGCAGCCGGAACTGTCATCAAATCCGGCAGACGGCATGGATGCGCCATGCCGTCATTCAAAACCGATAAGTCTTATTCCGTTTCCCAGTGCCGGATGCGCCGGTCGAAAAAGAACGGCACGATCGGCACGAAGGAAATCGCGAAGACTGCCAAGCAGCGCTTAAGCGACAGCTTGCTGATCCACGCCTGCAGGAGTGCCCAGCAAAGCACCAAGAACAACACACCGTGGATCATGCCGACGATGCTAACCGCGCGCGGCTGCCCAGCGAGATACTTTAAAGGCATCGCTACGCCGAGCAGCAGCAAATACGAAACGGCCTCGGCCAGCGCCGCATGGCGCAGGAAGGAGAGGGAACGCATCGCGCGTTAGAGCGTGGCCAGAATCGCGTTCAGCGTAGCGCTGGGGCGCAACGCGGCATCGGCCTTGGCGTCGTCGGGCTGGTAGTAACCGCCGACATCGGCTGGCTTGCTTTGCACGGCGAGGAGTTCGGCTACGATCGTCTTTTCCGCAGCGACGAGTTTCTCGGCGACAGGTTTGAAGATGGCGGCGAGTTCGGCGTCCGCGGTTTGTTCGGCCAATGCCTGCGCCCAATACGTGGCGAGGTAGAAGTGCGAACCGCGATTGTCGATCGTGCCAAGTTTGCGGCCCGGCGATTTGTCGTTTTCGAGGAACTTGCCGTTGGCAGCGTCGAGCGTGTCGGCGAGGACCTTGGCCTTGGCGTTCTTGGTCACGATGCTGAGATGCTCGAACGAAGCGGCCAGTGCGAAAAATTCGCCGAGACTGTCCCAACGCAGATAGTTTTCCTTCAGGAACTGCTCAACGTGCTTCGGAGCAGAACCGCCTGCGCCGGTTTCGAAGAGACCGCCGCCGTTCATCAACGGAACGATCGAGAGCATCTTGGCCGAGGTGCCGACTTCGAGAATCGGGAAGAGGTCGGTGAGGTAGTCGCGGAGGACGTTGCCGGTGACCGAAATGGTATCGAGGCCCTTGACGATGCGCTCGAGCGAGAATGTGCAGGCTTCGGCCGGCGGCAGAACGCGAAGATCGAGACCAGCGGTGTCGTGATCCTTCAGATACGTTTCAACCTTGGCGAGAAGCTGCGCGTCGTGAGCGCGGTTCTTGTCGAGCCAGAACACGGCGGGCGTGTTCGAGAGACGGGCGCGATTGACGGCCAGCTTAACCCAGTCGCGAACAGGCGCGTCCTTGGTCTGGCAGGCGCGCCACACATCGCCGGCATCAACAGCGTGCTCGAGCAACACCTTGCCGGAGTCATCAACCACGCGAATGATGCCGTCGGCCGGAGCTTCGAAGGTCTTGTTGTGCGAGCCGTATTCCTCGGCGGCTTGCGCCATGAGGCCGACATTGGGCACGGAGCCCATCGTCTTCGGGTCGAGCGCGCCGTTCTTTTTGCAGAACTCGATCGTGGCGTCGTAGACGCCGGAATAACAACGGTCGGGGATGACAGCGAGCGTGTCCTGCGTCTTGCCTGCGGTGTTCCACATCTTGCCGCCGGCGCGAATCATCGCGGGCATGGAAGCGTCGATGATGACGTCAGAGGGAACGTGAAGATTGGTGATGCCTTCGTCGGAATTGACCATCGCGATGGCCGGGCCATTCGCGTAGGCAGCTTGGATGTCGGCCTCGATCTCGGCCTTCTTGTCGGCGGGCAGTTTCTGGATCTTTTCAACGAGATCACCGAAGCCGTTGTTCAAGTCGACACCGAGCTCGGCGAAGGTCGCGGCGTGCTTGGCGAGGAGATCCTTGAAGTAAACGCGCACGGCGTGACCGAAAAGAATCGGGTCGGAGACCTTCATCATCGTGGCCTTCAGGTGCAGCGAGAAGAGCACGCCGTCGGCCTTGGCCTTGGCGATCTGCTGTTCATAAAACGCGACGAGCGCCTTGCGGCTCATGCGCGTGGCGTCGAGGATTTCGCCAGCCTGCAGCGGGAGCTTGGGCAGGAGAACCTTCGTTGCGCCATCCTTGCCGACGAACTCGATCTTGGCGGTGGTGGCCGCGGGGAGGGTGATGGACTTTTCGTTAGCGAAGAAATCGTCGCCGCTCATCGTGGCGACCGAGGTCTTCGAATCGGGAGCCCAAGCGCCCATCGAGTGCGGGTGCTTGCGGGCGTAATCCTTGACGGCCTTCGGCGCGCGGCGATCGGAGTTGCCTTCGCGCAGGACCGGATTGACGGCGGAGCCCTTCACCTTGTCGTAGCGCGCCTTGGTTTCCTTCTCCTCGTCAGTCTTCGGCGTTTCAGGATAATCGGGAATGGCGTAACCGTGAGCCTGAAGCTCGGCGATACACTCCTTCAGCTGCGGGATCGAAGCGGAAATATTGGGCAGCTTGATGATGTTGGCTTCAGGCGTCTTTGCGAGGGCACCGAGCTCGGCGAGGTGATCACCGACGCGTTGGGCCTCGGTCAACTTGTCCGGAAACTGGGCGAGAATACGCGCTGCCACGGAGATGTCGCGCGTCTCGACATTGATTCCGGCGTGCTTGGTAAAAGCCTGCACGATCGGAAGCAGGGAATAAGTGGCGAGCGCGGGAGCCTCGTCGGTCTTCGTGTAGATGATGGTCGGTTTCGCGGACATGTTAAAGAGGGTTAACGATTAAAGCCCGTCAGATTGGGCAGCGCATCCGATTGGGTCAAAGGCAATTGACCACAAACGCGGCATATCAGCGTGGGAAATAGGCCGAAACACTTTTGCAAAAGCGGGGCTTCACGCTGCGGCGGTTTTATGCCCCAATGGAGCAACCCCATGAGCCTGTATATCGGTATCGATTCCGGAACCCAAAGCACCAAGGCGGTCGTTCTCGACCTCGATCAACGGCAAGTCATCGCCGAAGCCCGCGCACCGCATCGCCTAATCGAAGGCCTGCCCGCCGGGCATATGGAACAGCATCCGCAGGATTGGACTGCGGCACTCGACAGTGTGATTACTGCGGTCGTGGCCAAGGTGGATGCCAAGCGCATCCGCGGCATCGGTATTTCCGGACAGCAGCACGGTTTTGTTCCCTTGGATAAGAACGGCGATGTCATCCGCCCGGCCAAGCTTTGGTGCGACACCTCAACGACAGCTGAATGCGAATGGCTCACCAAAAAACTTGGCGGCACCAAGGCGGTCATTCGCAAAGCCGGTCTGCCATTTCTGCCGGGCTACACCGCGCCGAAAATCCTGTGGCTGAAGCGGCACGAGCCGGCGAATTACAAAAAGCTGCGGCACGTGCTGCTGCCGCACGATTATCTGAATTTTTATCTCACCGGAAACTACTTCATGGAATACGGCGACGCGTCCGGCACGGCGCTGATGGACGTGCGCAAGCGCCGTTGGTCGAAACCAGTCATCGATGCGATCGATCCACAACTCGCAGATCGGCTGCCTCCGCTCAGCGCGTCCGATGCTATTGTGGGCACGCTACGATCAGAAATTGCGGCGAAGTATGGACTTTCTAGCGACGTCATCGTGTCGGCCGGCGGCGGCGACAACATGATGGGCGCGATCGGCACGGGCAACGTGAAGCCCGGCGTCGTTACCGCGAGCTTCGGCACGAGCGGCACGATCTACGCGCACGCTGAACAACCGGTTGTGGACGGACAGGGCGAGATCGCGGCGTTTTGCGATTCGACCGGCGGCTGGCTGCCGCTGCTCTGCACGATGAATGTCACGACCGTCACTGAACAAATGCGCGCGCTGTTCGGCCAAGAGCATGACGATTTCGCCGCGGCTGTGGAATCGGCTCCGGCTGGCGCGAGCGGACTCGTGCTGCTGCCATATCTCGCCGGTGAACGCACGCCGAACGTGCCGGATGGCACGGGCGTCCTGCTCGGTTTGACCGCGAAGAATTTCAACGCTGCGCATTTGGCTCGCGCCGCGATGGAAGGCGTCACGCTGGGCATGAATTACGGGCTCAACCGCCTCGCCGCCCTCGGCGTGAAGGCCAAAGAAATTCGCGTCACCGGTGGCGGCGCCAAATCCGCCGTCTGGCGCCAAATCATGGCCGATGTTTTCGGTGTGCCCGTGGTCGGCATGGTCGAAGACGAAGGCGCTGCGTTGGGCGGAGCGATTCAAGCGGCTTGGGCACTGGCGCGCCAATCGAACGCCAAAGTAAAAATCACAAAATTCACCGAAGGCGTCGTGGCGGTGAAAGAATCGACCCGCTGCCGTCCGGACAAGAAACGCGCCGCGCTTTATCGCGAGATGCAAACCGTGCAGGACAAACTCAGCACAAGCCTGCGCGACGTGTTTGTGTTGCAGCGCAAACTCGCACCCTGATGCGTGCTCAGCGTTTGTCGCCGGGCCGGTGATTAAATCGGCTGCGGTAAGCGCGACCGAAGGTGTTGCTGCTAGCGAAACCGCTCGCGATGGCGACTTCCTGCACACTCAAACGCGTCGAGAGCAGCATCGCGCGCGCATGCTCCAAACGCAGCCGACGCAACATCGCGCCCGGTGACTCGCGATAGCGCTCGGTGAATTGGCGAATGAAGTGTTCACGGCTGATGCCGCACTTTTGCGCGACACCCTTCAGGTTGATCGGGGAACGAAAGTGATTTCGCAGATAGTGATAGCCAAACTCGATCGGGTCGGTGTTCTGCGCCTCCTGCACTTGGTCGCGATATAGGGCGATGAGCAATCGGTGGAGCAGTTCGGCTTCCTCCAAGCGGTCGCGAAACTTTCTCTGCCGATAACGCAGAATAATCTCATCGAAAAGCGCCGTGCCCTCGGCGTTGTCGGGCATACGCACGACAGAGCCGAAATCCTTTCGCAGGCGATCAAACAGCGGCTTTAGATCACCGGGATAGAATGAAAGAAAGCGCAGGCGATAAGCTTCAGTTGCGTCTTGCGGATAGCCGTAGGACGAGCGCTCGGCGTGCGTGAACAGCATCGCCTGTTCCGGTTCCACCAAGCGCCGACCAGTCGCATCCTCGAAATAGGCAGTTCCTTCAATCGTGCGTTGAATCACCAATGACTCGGGTGCTTCACGCTTACTGTTCTCGAATCGATACTCGGACGAATGCTGCAACTCCTCTGCAGCGACGCGAACGTAGGAGAAGATATCGGATTCGGGCATGGGAAGGAAATCACATTTTGCACATTGGGAATCAATCTTTTGCTATCGTGCTACTTCCGAATAGTCGGCAATCTCACGGTCTTTAACCCCAGTTAGACAAATCCCATCACAATAATCCCATGAGTGCTAAGAAACCCAAGGCCATTGGCCATGGTGAACACACCCACGATGCCGCAACGCTCGGTCTGCCCGGCAAACTGCTGCGGCCAATCAAGATCACGATGCTCGGCGCAGGCAGCGGCTTTACTCCGCGTCTGATGAACGACGTCCTGCGCATCCCCGGCGATCAAGGCGGCACGATCGCTTTGGTGGACGTGGATCGCGAGCGCTTGGCCACGATGACCAAGCTGATCACGCGTCTCACGGAACAGCTCGGCAAAAAGAATTGGACCGTCGTGGGTTCGCCGGACCGCCGCAAGGTCATGGCGGGTTCGGATTATATTGTGAACTGTATCGAGGTCAGCGGCACAGCCTGTGTGCGCTTCGAGAACGACATTCCTGCTAAATACGGCATTGACCAATGCATCGGCGACACGATCGGCCCGGGCGGTTTGTTTAAGTCGATGCGCACGATTCCGGTTTTCCTCCAAGTGTTGAAGGACGCCGAGGAGCTTTGCCCGGACGCCATCGTGCTCAACTATACGAATCCGATGGCGATGATGTGTCTCGCGGCTGGCCGCACTTCGTCGATGCAAGTCGTCGGTCTTTGCCACTCGGTGCAAGGCACCAGCCATCTGCTCGCCAAGCGCGCGGGCGTGCCGGTCGAGGAAATGGATTGGGAGTGCGCCGGCATCAACCACCTCGCTTGGTTTACCAAACTCGAGCACAAGGGCCGCGATCTCTATCCGTTGCTCAAGCGCAAAGCCGCAGCCGATCTCGAACGCGCCTTCAAAGAAGGTCGTCCGAAGAAGCCGAAACGCGTCAGCAAACACGAGTGGTTCGCCGAGGAGTGGCACAAGGATATCGTTCGCAAAGACATGATGCTGCACTTCGGCGCCTTCATCACCGAGTCGAGCGGTCACTTGTCCGAATACCTGCCATATTATCGCAAGCGGAAGGACCTGATTCAAAAATACTCCCGCGAAGGTTATGACGGCGGCTCCAGCTTCTACGCCAACAACTGGCCGACCTGGCGCAAGATGGCTGATGCGCAGCGCGCGCAGATGCTCGCCGGCAAGGAATCGATGGAGTGGGAGCGCAGCTGGGAATACGCGAGCTGGATCATCGAGGCCCGCGAAAAGGACAGCCCGTTCCGCATTCACGGCAACGTGATGAACAACGTGAAAGGCGCCGGCCAGTTGATCACCAATCTGCCCGCCGACGGCTGCGTCGAAGTGGCGTGCATGATTGACCGCAACGGCATCAACCCGACGCGTTATGGCGCGCTGCCGCCGCAAATGGCCGCCTTGTGCGACTCGAACATGCGCATGTTCGACCTCGGCGCTCAGGCTTGTATCGAACGCTCGGTCGAAAAGGCGATCTACGCGCTGATGCTCGATCCGTTGACCTCGGCCGTCTGCTCGCCGGCGGAGATCAAGCAAATGACGCTCGAGATCTTCAACAAAGAGAAGAAGTTCCTGCCCGGCTACAAATAAGCCGACGCATCATTCACAACAAAGCCCCGGTCGGTTTGGCCGGGGCTTTTTGTTGGCGAGGGAATGCTGCAGTGCGCCGGATTAATCCTTCGGCACGGCGAACTCCATGCCAGCAACCACAGCGTCGAGCCGATCACGCAGGATCTGGTTTTCTTCCTCGACAGTCTTGTTGTAGGTGCTGCCTTCGAGCACGCGTTCGGTGAGCTCGATGCTGATTACATAAACCACGTTGTGCTGCACAAAAATGAGATTGCCGCGCTTGGCTACCGGCGGCGCGCTCACAAGAATTTCCGGCAGTTGCGGGGCGAACATGCTGCCGCCGGGCATCAAAGTGAAACAGAGCACCGCGCCGCCGAGGCGATTGGGTAGAAAAACGCCGCTTTCGATATGCGTGCCCGGAAACATGTTTTCAAAGTCCGGCATCACGTAAGCAGCAAAGAAGGCCGGCAGGTATGCCTTGGGGCCGCGCGTTGCCAATTCCCAGCGCTGCGTGGCATCCAATGGAAACGCGCCGATGCTCACGTGAACCGTATAGTCGTCGCGAAAGACCGCCACGTTATTGGTGTCGGAAACCGTGCCACCAAGTTCAGGGATGACCGGAATTTTTACGCGATAGATTCCGCCAGGGGCCACGTAGGTGACATCGTCAATGTAACCAGCGAGACCGGGAGTATATTGCGCCCATGCGGTCACGGTTGTCACAAATCCCAGCACAAAAACGGAGAGTAATGAACGCAGCATTGGTCTTATGACTAGTTGAGACCGAACAAGTTTCAAGACAGCGCTGAATAAGCGGCCAATCTTTGCCAAAGTGCCAGCGGAACTTGTTCGGGGCGCGATTTCGCGGACAAGCCCGCCGCTTCCAATTCGAGAAACCACGCCGCGCCATCGTCTGGTAGTTTGCCGCGCAATAACGCGCCGAGCTGCTTACGACGTTGCTGAAAACACGCGCGAATGAGCTGCTTGGCCGCGCTGCTGAAGACGTAGGGATTTTCGCGGCGCACCAAATGCAGCAGATACGAATCCACGTCGGGCTTGGGATGAAAACAATTTCCGGCCACGCGATGCCCGGGTGCAGTTTCGTAAGCCGATTGCAGGAAAATCGAAATCGCGCCGAAGGTTTTACTGCCGGCGTCCGCGACGTAGCGCTCGGCTGCTTCGAGTTGCAGCATCAACACCATGCGCGTGGGCAATGGTCCACCGAGCACGCCGTCCATCCACGGCGTGGAAATCGCATAGGGCAGGTTGGCGACAATTTTAAACGGCGTGCCATCATTCGGCAGTGCGGCCAGTGGATGCTCGACCGCATCGCCTTCCATCAAATGCAGGCGCGGCGAATCAAGTTCGGTCTTTAGATAATTGAACAGCGTCGGATCTTTCTCGATCGCCCAAACTTCCGCACCGGCTTCCAACAGAGTGTGGGTAAGCGTGCCTAAACCCGGACCAACCTCGACCACGCGATCGCCGGCGGCGACAGCGGCGAGCTCGAGCGATTTGCGCACGATATTTCCATCGATCAGAAAATTCTGCCCCAAGAACCGGCGCGGCGAGTGCCCGAGCTTTTGCAGCAATTCGCGCGTGTCGGAGAAGGAGAGGGGCATGGGAACGAAGACTACGCCGTAGCCAGCGATTGCAGCAAGGCGTGCGTGTCGGGTGCCTTCATCAACGATTCGCCGACGAGCACTGCGTGTGCACCGGCACCACGGGCGCGGGCGGCATCGGCCGCAGTAGCAATACCGCTTTCGCTGACGGCGATCACCTCGGCCGGAAATTGCGGAATGAGTCGCTCGCTCAACGCGAGATCGGTTTTGAAGATGGCGAGGTCGCGATTGTTCACGCCGATGATCGTGGCGCCGTGCGCCACGGAGCGGCGCAATTCGTCCTCGTTGTGAATCTCAAACAAGGCGTCCAGTCCGGCGGCTTTCGCGGCAAGATGCAGTTGGGCGATTTCGTTGTCATCCAAGGCGCGCACGATGATCAGAATCGCGCTGGCACAGGCCTCGCGGGCTTGGCGCACTTGAATCGGGTGCACCATGAAATCCTTGCGCAGGCAGGGAATTGCCGGCGGCTGGCTGTGAAAAAGCGTCGTGACTGAACGCAGGTCGTTCAATTCGCCGCCGAAGTATTTTGTGTCGGTCAGCACGGAAAGCGCGCTGGCGCCAGCGGCGCGGTATTTGAGCGCTTGATCGGTCGCGGAGATTCCAGTCGCGATCGCACCAGCAGAAGGAGAACGACGCTTGATCTCAGCAATCACGGCCAGCTGTCCGTCGGCTCGGCGCAAGGCTTGCGCGAACGACGGCACGGGCGGCAGCGAGGCGTTGAGCTCCGCCAACTCGTCCAGCGAGACGTCGCGCACCAATGACGCGATTTCGGTCCGCTTGTGGGCCATGATTTCAGTCAGCTTGTCCGACATAGTCCGTGAATAGCGGCAAAGTGGCGGGAGCGGCGCAAGTCGCAATCTGCGTTGTTTTCGTTTTGCGCTTTGGGCGGGTTGCTGCGGCGATAGCGTTATGACTCCGATTGAAGAGTTGCGCCAGACCATCGCCCGATTGCGGGCCCCGGGCGGTTGCCCGTGGGATCAGGAACAAACCCACGCTTCACTCGTGCGATGCTTGATCGACGAGGTGAGTGAACTGATCGATACCATCGACCGGCTCGACATGCCGCACATGCGCGAAGAACTCGGCGACGTGTTGATTCAGGTTTTGTTTCACGCGCAGATCGCCGAGGAGGCCGGCCACTTCAATCTTGATGACGTGGCCCGCGAAGTGAATGAGAAGCTCGTTCGCCGCCATCCGCACGTCTTTGGCACCGGTTCGCTGGATACGTCCGAGCAGGTGGTGCATCAATGGGAGCAAATTAAGGCGGAGGAGAAAGCGCGCAGCGGCAAGGTCGACTCCGGCCTGTTCAAACCGCAGCCGCCGCGTCTGCCGGCCTTGATGTTCGCCGAGGTCGTGTGGAAGCAGATCGAAAAGAAGCAACTGCAACAGGGCATTCGCACCGCAGATCGCGAGCGCATCGATCAACTCGCGGCCGACTTGGACGAAGCCAAGTTAGGGCAGGCCTTATTCGAATTGGCGGCGGCGGCCCGGCAGCGCGGGTTGAATCCCGAGGACGCGTTGCGGCAGACCGTCAATCAAGTGATGCAAGATGCCGAAAACCGAGCCCAAGTCTGAACCGTTGCCTGCAGCCGTCGTCGCCGAGTGGTGGCAGCCTTTCGCCGAATTTTTGGCCAAGGAGCGACGCTATTCGCCTTACACGCTGCGCAATTACCAGCAGGCGTTCGAAGACTTCTACCGTTGGCTCAAGGAAACGAATCTTTGGGACGAGGGGTTGGATAATTTGGAACCGCGCGACATGCGCGATTTCGTGATCGAATCGCAACGGCGCTATGGTCGCCGCACGCTGCACAACCACGTGTCTGGTTTGCGCGCATTGATGAAATATTGGCTGCTGCGCGGACGCTTGCGGCGAAATCCCTTGGCCGGCATTCCGTTGCCCAAACTGGAAAAGCGCCTGCCGAAATTCCTGACCGAAGATCAGATGAAGCAGTTGCTGCTTGGCCCACAGCGGTTGCTGGAAAACAACAGCATTGATCCGTTCACCGCGTGGCGCGATCGATTGGTGATGGAGCTGATTTACGGCGGCGGTTTGCGCGTGAGCGAACTGGTCGGACTGGATTACGGCATGATCGAATGGGAAACCGGCGTCGCGCGCGTTGTCGGCAAAGGCCGCAAGGAACGCCTGTGTCCGCTCGGACGAGTGGGGCTTTCAGTGTTGGAGAAATTCAAAACTGAGTTTGCGCGCAACACGGGTCCCAATGATCCGATTATCATCAGCACCACGCATGCGCGACTGCCGATTCGCCAGGTTCAGGTGTTGCTCAAGCGCTATCTCGCTTTGGCCGATTTGCCGCTCGATATCACACCGCACAAGCTGCGCCACAGCTATGCGACGCATTTGCTAAACGCGGGCGCGGACTTGCGACTTGTGCAGGAACTACTCGGACACTCTCAGCTTTCGACCACGCAGATTTACACCCACGTGAGCGTGGCGCGGCTGCAGGAGATCTACGCGAAAGCCCATCCCCGGGCGTAACGCGATCAACGCGGCAGCGGCAGACGGCGTGCAGCGCTATTGCCGTTTTGATCGAGCACCACGATCTCGATCGCCGTAGCGCTGCCGAGTTGGGCCGGCGTGAGCTCAAGGGAGAACGTTTCTTCACGTCCGTCCAGAATGCCGTCGGTCGGATTTTCCACGGCATAGTTGACGCCGCTGTTCAAATTGAACTCGGCGCCGCGTAACAGCGAAAGCTGATCGCGTGCGCGAATGCTTGCGATCACGTTGGCGCCGTGTCGCACAACCATGACCTCCAGAATTTCTGGAGCGGCGCGGTCTACCACAAAATCGTCGGTCTCAAACGTCTCGGAGAGCCGTTGCTCAGGGTGACGCGGACTCGTTTCGGCGACAATCAGGCGCGTGCGATAAACTCCCTCGGGGAGATGAGAGATTTCAAACTGCGCGTAACTCAGCGGGCTCTCGATCACCAAGTCTGTCCACGTCGTTTCATTCGGTCCCTGAATGGAGAAAGTGCTGACGAGCGAATCGTTGTCCGGATCACTGACATCCCAAAGAATCACTTGCGTGCCGGGCTGAGGAACAACCTCGGAATTCATTAGATTATCCTGAGAGCCGCTGCGATTGCCGCCTTGCAGAATCTGACCGAGCGTGGTGCTGGCGCGTTCCGGGCGCTCCGGTGCAGGAATGATCGCGAAATTCGGTGCGAGCACGCGGAAGTTCTGCAGACGCGGTCGTTGGTTTTGCGGCAGTGTGTAAAGCGTCGCCGCAGTCGCTTCGAATGATGGCGATTTGGTCGCCAGCCGAATTTGGAAATAGCGTCCGCGTAAATCCGGCACAGTCCAGCCGCCATCGTGTTCGATCGCAGGCATCCAGTCGGTCCAGCCTTCCCATTCGTCGCTGCCGAAGCTCGTGCGAATTTCCACGCTCAATGACGCATCCGGACCGGCAATGGTTTGATCAAAACGCAGCGCGCCGAATTCCGAAGGCACGCCTAAATCAATGGTGTCCGTGCGAGCAGTGCGCTTTTCGTTTTTCGCAAAATTCATCAGCTCGAGCCCGGTGGGATTGTTGCCCCCGAGGAGAAATGCACGGTCGTTTCCGGGCAGCGGCAGGATGCCGTTAACTTGTGCAGCAACTGCACCGGCAAAGGTGAGATTGAGCCGCTTAGCCGGATCGTAACCCAAAAGTTCGCCTTCTTCGCCGCCGGTAATCAGCACCAAGTCGTCATAGCGCTGCAGCTGGTAAAACGCCATGTTGCTGCGAGTCGCCACGATTTCGGGAAAACCGCCGTCGGGAAACCAAACGAGCTGGGCGCGACCGCGGAATTTTTCCATCGGAGCCGTCGGGGGTTGAACCGGCGATGGATTATCGGCGGGAGGTGTCTCGCTGTTCGATTCGTTATTCGTCGCCGCTTGGCCATTGGCTGACTTGGGACGATTCACGCGCGTCTCGCGCGTTTCGGTCGTTTGAGTTAGGGCGGCAAAGAAGCCACCGTCCCACGCCAGCAAATCAGTAACCTCCGTGTTGCGATTTTCGGCCAGCACGCGCGGCGCGGCGCCGGTGCTGTCGAATTGATAAATATTTCCTTTCGGCGCCGAACCCGCGATCACGCGACCGTCGGCCAAACGTAATAACGTGCGAACATTCTCATCGCGAATGGAGGCCCACTGCGAGATGCCGAGGTCGGCGAGCGGCTTGGGCGTGGTGTCGTCAGTCTCGATATCGCCGGCGCTTTCAAATTGCGCCAGATCGATGTGGTAAATGCGACCAGGCGCACCCGTGGCGACCAAGGCTTCAATCTTCTTCGTGGCGGTGTTTTCCCAAACAACAATGTCGAGAATCGAACCGGCAGGCAGGCGGGTTTGCGCCACGATTTCACCATCGCGCACGAGTGCCAAAACAGCTTTCGGCGAAGTGCCCGCCAAAACACCACCGCCGGGCACTGCAGCCAAGGCGAGAACGTGCGAGTCGGGAAGTTCGGCTTCGACGACGGCTGCATCGAGCGCGGGCGATTTCGCATTCAGTGAGAACAGTTTTCCGTCCGGCCCAGTGCCGAGGTAAATCTGCGTATCGTCGGCTGTGACGCTCCAGAGCAAATCCGCGTCAATGGTGCCGGGCAAACGCGATATGCTTGCGGCGTTGATCAGTCGTCCATCCGAACGAGCGGCCAGACCCGAAAGATTACGGCTGGTTACGTCGCGAAAGAAATCGATACGGCGCGAGGTGGAAAACGGGTCGGCTCGCAGGCTGGAAACAAAGAGACCGACAACAATTAGGAAACGGCAGAAGAGAGAGAAACGCATGAGGGGATTTAGTCTTCGACGCGGAAGGTTTTGCGCAGCATGCCGGGCACGAGGCGATCGGTCAGCGCACGGGTTTCCCAGAGCGCGTTTAGGGCGGTGCGGTTTTGATAACGGTTTTGATCGGCGCGTTGCGCGATGCGAGAAACAGAATCCGGCAGATCGCGGCTTTCCACGGATTGATCAATGAACACGCGGGAGCTTTCCACGACCGCGACATAAAGGCCTTCGGAGGAACGAGCCTGACGCACGAAGTCGAGATAAGCGGGAAAACTGCGCAGTTGGGCGGACGTCGTCACAAAGTTACGGCCCGTCAATTGGTCGAGCGAATTGCCGTTGGTGATCACGACATCGAGCTGTTTGCCCTGCCACTTGGGATCGATCGGAATGCTCACGATCTCGCGGCCCGCGTTCCCTTGGAAATCACGCCAGCCGATCGTGATCGTTTGCTCACCGCCGACTGGCACTGTGTTGCGCGCAAACTGAATGTATTCGAGCGTCGTGACCGGATTTTTATCCAAAGGCACAACCTTCACGCGAATCGCACTGGGGAAAACGGACGCGTAGGGATTCTGCAGCAACGCGCTCACATCGCGAGCAAAGTCGCCGAGCCCTTGCATGACGCCTTGAACTCCGCCGAACAGCATTTCGGTGGTCACGCTTTCGTCGCCTTCAAATTCAAACTCCGCGACCAAGCGCGCGCCATTGGCGAGACCGGCGTCATTTGAACCCAACACGGCTTGCGCGGCACCGGTGCCGATTGCGAGCGGCGTGAGCTGCGGATGACGCACCGCGCGAAAATTCAGGCTGCGTTCCACGCCATCGCTGGGCGCAATGGTAATTTCGACCGGAATCATTTCCGGTCCGGGCCCGAGCCGACCAGCGACAGCAGAAAGACGATCCTGATCAATCGTGCCGATGATTTCGCCGGTATTGGCGACTTTCAGCGAGCTCTCGTTGGAAGGCAGAATGGTAACGATTTCCGCGCGGGCCATCGGCAGTGAAACATTGCCGAGGCTCAGCATCGGGTGGCCGAATGCCACGACTTGATCGCCGTTCACATATGAAACCGTGCCGGTGGCCGCCAATGTGATGTCACCGGAAGCAATCGCGACAGCCACAGCATCGCCCGCACGCAACGGTTCGTTTGCCGCAGAGGATTTTTCGCTGCCAATCGTGCTGCCGCCGAGCGCGCTGACTTGCAGTCCCAGCTCGGCGAATTGCGGTTTTAGCCAATCCACGACGCGCGGGGAAACGCCGCCGAACGCGAACACCGGCGAAAGCGGGCGAAAGCCGTCATTCGTATCAGCGCTCACGCGCGTGAGCGAACCGGTCTTGTTGGATTGTTGTGCAGCGTAAACCTCGGATTTTTGTCCGACTTCGAGCAGATCGCCGATGGGCGTAAAACCGGCGTAGCGCACGGTTTCAAATTTCTGCACCTGATAGGAAAGCGCGCCAGCGAGTTTGCCGTCCACGTAAAGCGGGCTGCCGCTCATGCCGGCGACCGCGCCCATTTTTTGCACGCGCTCATCCGTGAGTTGGCAGAGGATCAGCGATTTGCCGGGCCCGAGCGCGTTGCGCACGATGCCAGTGATTTCGACTTCAAAGGGCTCGGGTTCGGTGCCGCGAAACACGGTCCATACTTCGCCTTTCATGCCCGGCGTGAGTTCGTCGAGTTCAACCAGCGGAGCGTTGGCCGGCTGGGCGATTGCGCAGGATGCACAAACTAAGCCGATTAAAAATGCGATCCGGTGCATACGACGATAACTAAGGACGGTGTGAGTTCTTAGGCAAATATTCCGCCTCAAAGTTCACTGATTGTTTCCGCAAACACTGCACAGGCCTGCTCGATCGCGCGGCCTTCATGCGCAGTGCTCAAAAACGCGGCCTCGTAAGCGCTCGGCGCCAGATAGACACCGCGATTCAAACAGGCATGGAAGAATCGGCCGAACAGCTTTGAATCGCTTTGCAGCGCGGTCGCGTAATCGCGCACCGGCGCGGGATTGAAAAAGATGCTGAACATCGATCCGCGCTGCGGCACCTGCACGGGCAGGCCTTTGCGTTTGGCGGCATCGAGGACGGCGTCGCGTAATTGGCGACCCAGCGCATCGAGATGCGGATAAGGATCGAGCTCTTCCAGCAAACGCAACGACGCGATACCCGCAGCCATCGCGAGCGGATTGCCGCTCAAGGTGCCTGCTTGATAAACCGGACCGACTGGCGCGAGGTGATCCATGATATCGGCGCGACCGCCGAAAGCGCCCACCGGCAAACCACCGCCGATGATTTTGCCGAGCGTGGTCAAATCGGGTGTGATGCCTTCGATCTCCTGCACGCCGCCCTTGGCGAGACGGAAGCCGGTCATCACTTCGTCGAAAATCAGCACCGTGCCATGCTTGGCCGTGATTTCGCGCAGGTATTGCAGATAGCCCGCATCGGGCATGATGAAGCCGACATTGCCGCAATACGGTTCAATGATCACGCCGGCGATCTGACCGGGATTGGCCGCGAACGCCGCGTCAAGCGCCGCCGTGTCGTTGTAAGGCAGCACAATCGTTTCCTGCGCAAACGACGTCGGCACGCCCGCACTGTCAGGATTGCCGTGGGTGAGGGCGCCGGAGCCGGCTTTGATGAGCAGCGAATCGCTGTGGCCGTGATAGCAGCCGGCAAACTTGATGATCTTGTCGCGCTTCGTGAAGCCACGCGCGAGCCGGATGGCCGACATCGTCGCCTCGGTGCCGCTGTTGCACATGCGCACCTTCTGAATCGACGGGAAGAACTTCACGATCAGCTCTGCCATTTCCACTTCGTAGGGATTGGGCGTGCCGAAGGATGTGCCGTTTTCCAAGGCCTCCGCGATGGCGGCTTTGATGCGCGGATGATTGTGCCCGTGAATCGCCGGCCCCCAAGTGCAGACGAAATCGATCAGCTCGACATCATCCGCCGTCGTGAGTGTGGCTCTGTGGGCTGCCTTGACAAAAAATGGCGCACCGCCGACAGAGCGAAAGGCGCGAACCGGCGAATTGACGCCGCCGGGAATGAGCTGCTGGGCGCGGGCGAAAAGAGCTTCGGAGGACATGCGGTTAGCTGACATATTTCTGCACAATGGGGATGCGGCGGCCGACGCCGAAGGCGAGGGGCGTGATTTTCAAACCGGGCGCGGCCTGCTTGCGCTTGTATTCGTTGAGGTCGACCTTGCGCACGATGTCGCGAACGACTTCGACCGGGAAACCGTTCTCGACGAGATCGCGACTCGAAAGCCCTTCCTCGATGTAGCCCTGCAGGATGGCGTCGAGCTGATCGTAAGGCGGCAGGCTGTCTTGGTCCTTTTGTCCGGGGCGCAACTCGGCGCTCGGCGGTTTTTCAATCGTGTTCCACGGAATGATTTCACGCTCGCGATTAATCCAGCGGCAAAGCGCGTAAACCTGCGTCTTGAACAAGTCGCTAATAACAGCGAGGCCGCCAGCCATGTCGCCGTAAAGCGTGCAATAACCGACCGCGACTTCACTCTTGTTGCCGGTGGTGAGCAGCAGCGATCCGAACTTGTTCGAGATCGCCATCATCAACACGCCGCGGATGCGCGCCTGAATATTTTCTTCGGTCACGTCGGGCTTGCGACCGGTGAAGATCGGACCGAGCGCGACCTCGCAGGCGCTGACCGCATCGGCGATGGCGATGGTTTCAAAACGGATGCCCAAATTCTCGGCGAGCACGCGCGCGTCATCGCGTGAATGCTGCGATGAAATCGCGGAGGGCAGAGAAACGCCGATGACGTTTTCCTTGCCGAACGCCTCGGCTGCGATGACGGCAACGAGCGCGGAATCGATACCGCCAGACAGCGCGATGAGCCCGCGGCGGAATCCGCTCTTGTGCGCGTAATCGCGCAGGCCGAGCACCAGCGCGTCGTAGATGTCCTGCATGTCTTCCTGCACGAAGCTGCGCTCAATTGCGGGCTGCGTTGCCGTCGTGTCCACAACCACGCAGGATTCGCGAAACGCCGCGAGGCCGCTCAACGCGTTGCCATGAGCATCGGCCACGAGACTGCGTCCGTCGAAAATGAGTTCGTCGTTACCGCCGACGGCGTTGACGTAAACGACCGGGCAGCCGATCTGCTTCGCGGCGTCGGTCACGAGTTGCTGGCGCACGCCGCCTTTGCCGTGATGCCACGGACTGGCCGAGAGATTCACCATGAGGTCGCACTTTTCCGCCGCGAGCTGCGCGACGGGGTCCAGGCCGGAATAAAGCCGCCGCGTGCTGATCCGCGGATGCGTCCAGATGTCCTCGCAAATGGTGATGCCGATGCGCACGCCGTTGAACGTGATGACAGTCGGTTTCGGCGCGGGCTCAAAGTAGCGATCCTCGTCGAACACGTCGTAAGTCGGCAGCAGGCACTTGCGCGCGGTCGCGACGACTTTGCCATTCTGGCAGAACGCGGCCGCGTTGTAGTAATCGCGCCCCTGGCCCGTAGCGTTGGGTTCAACGGTGCCGATGAGCGCGGGCACGTCGCCGATCTGCGCCGCGATTTCGCGCAACGTTTCGACGATGTCGCTGACGAAGCGCCGCTTGAACAGGAGGTCGCGCGGCGGATAGCCGCAGATGATCAACTCCGGATAAACGACCAACTCGGCGCCTTGCGCGACCAGTTCGCGGTAAGCGGCGAGGATCTTGTCCCGATTGCCGGGCAAATCTCCGACGATGGTGTTGAGCTGGGCGAGGCCGATGCGCATGGTGACAAACCCTTATCACTGGCAGGAATTCCGCAAGGAGACAACTCGCAAGGCTTGCAGTCTGCGAAACCGCGGGAATTGGTATAGCCAGATGATGTCGAAGCCTATTTCTGCCAGTCTCTTGATCGGATTCACTTGTCTGGTCGCCGTCGCGGTTCGCGCGCGCGAATTGACGCTTAATGAAGCGTTGGCCCGGGTTGAGTCGGATAGTTTGGAAGTATTAATCAGCCGGGAGGCGGTGCATCAGGCGCTGGAACAGCAACGGCAAACGCGCAGCGGTCTGCTGCCGCAGGTCAGTTTGGACGCCACGCAACGTCGTAACCGCACCGCCGCGGTCGGACCCAATCTCGTGCGCGCCGGTGTCACGAACCGTTTCGACGCCCAATTGACCGCGCGCTTGGATTTGCTCAATCCGGTCAACATCGCGCGCTATCAGGCGGCCAAGATGGCGGTGGATGTCGCCGAGCTGGGGGAGGTGGGTGTGCGCCAAGCCGTGATGGCGACGGTCGCCGAAACGTATTTCGCGCATCTGCGCAATCTCGAGCGCACCATCTTGCTCAACGACAACATCGCGCGCGCCAAGCGCCTGCTCGAACTCGCGCAGAATCAACTCAACGCCGGTGTCGCCACGCAGATCGACGTCACGCGCGCCGAAGCGCAAGTCGCCTTGGCCGAGCAAGCGCGGCTGCAGCAAACCACGGTCGTGCAAAGCAGCGCCCTGCAATTGAAGCGCCTGCTCGCGCTCGATTTGAACGCGCCGCTGGAACTCGCGCCGGCGACCTTGGCGCGCACGCTGCCGAATGGCGCGGCGGTGGAGAACGACGCACTGGAACACCGCGCCGAATTACAAAGCGCCCGCGCGCTGCTTGAACAAAACGAACTCGAAGTCCGGGCCGCGCGTTTCGCCCGCCTGCCGTCGCTCGCGCTATTGGGCAATTACGGCTACGCGACGGAATACGCCTTTGATGACGACGAGGCGAAAACCTGGTCGGC
>Ga0207868_1000155_pt1 | contig 90683 bp, 71 predicted proteins | sample Passage237B_FD_187370 | JGI IMG/M metagenome (GOLD analysis project Ga0207868, IMG submission 187370) | Cellulose adapted compost microbial communities from Newby Island Compost Facility, Milpitas, CA, USA - Passage2 37B (SPAdes) (version 3) ...
TGGGGCGGCAAGTTGATCTACATCAGCGAGCTACTCGCTTTCAACCATGTAGGCATGAGAGAAATTGATAATGACCGAGTGGAAGTGAGATACAGCTTCGACCTACTTGGTCATATCAACTTAAAAACTTCGCGACTGGAAACTGCATGCGAGTGGCATGCAGGGGAAAAGGTGTAACCCATGTTCCCGGTTTAAAGTGTTACCTATGTTCCGGTTGCACAATGAGGGTCATAACTTTATGTGCCCATCCTACATAAACCAAAAAGGCCCTATTTGGGGCCTTTTTTTATTCTTGTTCAAGCTGACATTCTTTTTTTGCACGGATTTGCCGTTCCGGCGGTGGCGCGCCTATATGGGGTTGATTGCGTTTTTTGGCCAGCTCCATTTGTTTTTGGCGCTCGGCAAAACGCGCGCGCTGCGCTGGTGTTTGTTTATCGAAACAACGCGGGCAGGCAATGCCCTCCAGATATTTTTCGGATTGTTTGTCTTCTTCTCTCACCGGCAAACGGCAACCCGGGCAAAGGTTGTAACCACCCTTTTCCAACTTGTGATTGACCGCCACGCGGTTGTCAAAAACAAAACATTCACCGCGCCACAAGCTCTTTTCTTCCGGCACTTCTTCCAAATATTTCAGAATGCCGCCTTTCAAGTGATACACCTCGGAAAATCCCTGCTGTTTTAAATAAGCTGTGGATTTTTCGCAGCGGATGCCGCCAGTGCAAAACATGGCGACTTTTTTATGTTTGGCAGGATCAAGATTTTGCGCGACGAATTTGGGCAATTCGCGGAAAGTTTCCGTTTTCGGATTGATCGCGCCTTCGAAGGTACCCACCTCGTATTCGTAATCGTTGCGCGTATCCACCAACACCACGTCCGGATCGCTGATGAGCGCGTTCCAATCTTTGGGTTCCACATAGGTTCCGGCATCTTTGGTCGGATCTATGTCTTCCACGCCCATGGTGACAATTTCTTTTTTCAGCTTGACCTTCATGCGAAAGAACGGCGTGCCGTCATCGAAGGACTCCTTATGGTCGAGATCAGCGAGGCGCGGGTCGCTTTTCAGATAACTGAGCAGATCGTCAATCGCTTCACGGGTGCCGGCGACCGTGCCGTTGATGCCTTCGTGGGCCAGCAGCAAGGTACCCTTGATCTCACGGGAATTGCAGAAATCCAACAACGGCTGCTGCAGATCACGGAAATCTGGCAGGCTGACAAATTTGTATAGTGCGGCGATAACAAGCTGACTCATGGGAACCCCTATCTGACAGGCCGCGCATTGTACTCAAGCGATTGTTTTTTGAACAGAAGCAACTCGGTGCAAATGTTTCGCTTGGCTCACACATGTTAGACTTTGCGCTTTGAATCACGAATCGATTCCAGTGCCATCCCGCCACGCATCACCGCCGTGCGCCTCGCTTTCTGCCAGGTTAGCTCGGGGATACACTTGCCTCTTTTTTTCCGGTAGTCGCGCATGCAAGCGAAATTTACTCAAGGATCCATCTATCGCCACATCAATGTGATGACCTGGTCGGGCACCATCGGTCTGATCGCGCTCTATCTTGTCGATCTGGTCGATATGTATTTTTTGAGTTTGCTTGGCCAGATCGAAATCAACGCTGCCATTGGCTACGCCGGATCCATTTTGTTTTTTACCCTCTCCCTCGGCGTGGGCCTGTCCATCGGCTGCGGCGCGCTTCTCGCACAAGCGGTTGGCAAAGGCGACAAGGCCATGGCGAAACGCCAGATTACGCACAGTTTTCTCGCCATCCTGGCCATCACCATTCCCACCATGGTGATCCTGTTATTGTGCAAGGGACAAATCCTGGACTGGCTCGGCGCCAGTGGGGCAGCGAAGGATCTCGCGATCGACTATTTAACGATTATTCTGCTCAGCATGCCGGTGATGACGATCGCCATGGCCTGTTCCGGCGTATTGCGCGCCCTTGGTGAAGCCAAAAGCGCAATGAACCTGTCACTTATTGCGGCGGCGGTGAATGCAGTACTCGATCCCATTTTTATTTTTGCCTTGGGATGGGAAATCAAAGGCGCAGCAGTGGCAACCGTATTGGCGCGGCTCGCCATGGCGGGTTATGGCTTGTGGATCGTATTCCGGCATCATCAACTGGTTAGTAAAGTCGAACCAAACCATTTAAACCGCGATATGGGGGGGTATTTTTCCATCGCCTTTCCCGCCATATTAACCAACCTCTCCACGCCTATTGGCCTGATGTACGTCACCTACGTTATGGCCGGTTTCGGCGATGCCGCAGTCGCCGGCCAAGCGATCGTCGGTCGCCTGCAGCCGGTGGTCTTTGCGGGTTTGTTTGCCCTCTCCGGCGTCGTAGGTCCCATTGCTGCGCAAAACCTCGGCGCACTGCAATTCGGGCGCGTTTTCGAAACGTTTTATAAAAGCGTGTTTTTTATTTTGCTCTATTGCGCAGTAGCGAGCGCTCTGCTGTTTCTCGCAACGCCCTATTTGATTACAGCATTCAAAATAGACGGTTTGACCGCCGATATAGTGCGCTGGTTTTGTTACGGCTTTAGCCTGATTTTTGTCTTTAACGGCATCACCTTTGTCACCAATGCTCTGTTTAATAATCTGCGTGCTGCTACCTACGCAACTCAATTTAATTTCGGCAAAGCCACGCTAGGCACAATTCCATTTGCCTATTTTGGCGCAGCCTGGGGCGGGCCTTTGGGAGTATTTTGGGGAACTTTGATAGGTGCGGCGATTGTCGCCGCATTAGGCTTGTGGGTTTGCGAGCTACATATTCGCAAGCTGCAAAAAAAAGCCGCGATTTAAATCGCGGCTTTTTGTCGCTCTTCTTCCCGCAGAGTCAAAACTTCATAACCATCGGCGGTAACTGCAATGGTGTGCTCCCACTGGGCGGACAGTTTTTTATCGCAGGTCACAACGGTCCAGCCGTCTTTTTTCACTTTCACCTTCGCTTTACCCTGGTTGATCATGGGCTCGATGGTGAAGGTCATTCCCTCTTTCAATACCAGTCCTTTGCCTTTCAAACCGTAGTGCAGTACTTGCGGGGCTTCGTGCATCTGTCTGCCGATGCCGTGTCCGCAATAGTCGCGCACAACCGAATAACCATTGAGAGTGGCGCAATGTTGGATGGCATGGCCAATGTCGCCCAGGGTTGCGCCCGGCTTCACCACTTTTATCCCCTCCCACATAGCCTCGTAGGTCTTTTCCACCAGTTTTCTGGCGTGCGGGCCGACATCGCCGATCATGTACATTTTGCTGGAATCGGCAATAAACCCACCTTTTTCTAAAGTGATATCGACATTGATGATATCGCCGGATTCCAGCTTCTGCGTCTCCGAAGGAACCCCGTGGCACACCACATGATTGATTGAGGTATTGAGAACATATTGAAAACCATACTGTCCCTTGCTGGCCGGACGGGCATGCAGTTGGTTGACGATATAGTCTTCCGCCAGGTTATTGATATCCATGGTGGAGATACCTTCCTTGATGTACTGATCCAAATAGCCAAATACCGACGCCAACAAACGGCCGGATTCGCGCATTACTTCCAATTCTTGTGGTGTTTTTAAAATGACTTCTGCCATCGATAACTTTCTCTTGCAAATAGAGTCGCGACTGGCAACTCAGATCTTACCGGCGTACACCGCGCCCTTTGGACTTGCGCGCGGCATTATTTAATTTGGTGCGCATTTTGGCCTGATTATTGGCCGATAAACGTTTGGTTTTCGGCTCATCCGGAATCAGCGCTTTAGGACCATCACCAATCAAATCCGCGCGCCCCATTTTGCGGAATTGTTCGCGCAGCATTGGCCAGTTTTTCTCGTCGTGGAAACGCAATAAGGCTTTTTGGAAGCGGCGTTGTTCGATGGTGCGCGGAGTGCGCACGCTGTGACTTTTATAGGTGACTTTGTGCAGCGGATCTTTTTCCGAATAGTACATGGCGGTGGCCAGGGACATAGGTGACGGATAAAACGTCTGCACTTGATCCAAACGGTAATTATTTTTCTTCAACCAGAATGCCAGGTTGATCATGTCCTCATCTTCACAGCCCGGGTGAGCGGCGATGAAATAAGGAATCAAATACTGCTTTTTGCCCGCTTCGCGCGAGAATTTCTCGAACATTTCCTTGAAGCTTTCGTAGGTGCCAATGCCCGGCTTCATCATTTTATTGAGCGGGCCATCTTCCGTGTGCTCGGGAGCAATTTTTAAATAACCGCCGACGTGATGCGTCACCAATTCTTTGACGTATTCCGGATCCTGCACCGCCAAGTCATAACGCAGACCGGATGCAATAGCGACGCGTTTTACACCGGGAATTGCCCGCGCTTTGCGATACAGATTGGTGGTCGGCGAATGGTCGGTAATCAGGTTTTTGCAAATACCCGGGAACACGCAGGACAGGCGGCGGCAATTGGCCAGAATATTCGGGTCTTTACAGCTCAATTTATACATATTCGCCGTAGGGCCGCCCAAGTCGGAAATGGTGCCGGTAAAGCCGGGCACTTTATCGCGAATTTCTTCAATTTCCTTAAGGATCGATTCTTCCGAACGGCTTTGAATAATGCGCCCTTCGTGTTCGGTGATCGAACAGAAGGTACAACCGCCAAAACAGCCGCGCATGATATTCACGGATGTTTTAATCATGTCGTAGGCCGGAATGGTCGCTTTGCCGTAACTCGGATGCGGCACGCGGGCGTAAGGCAGGCCAAAAACGCCGTCCATTTCATCGGTTTCCAGCGGAATCGGCGGCGGGTTGATCCACACCTCCTTGGTGCCGTGTTTTTGCACCAAGGCGCGCGCGTTATGCGGGTTGGATTCCATATGCAAAACCCGCGAGGTGTGCGAATAGAGCACGCGGTCATTGCGCACTTTTTCGTAGGACGGCAGACGGATACAGGTTTTTTCTTCGTTCAATTCGTACTGGCGGTGCAGCGGCATGGGAATAATGCGTACCACCTGCTCTTCGTTGGGGTCGACCGTTTCTTCGGTTTTACAGCTTTGCGTGGTCTGATCTTTCCATTCATAGGGGTTCGGCAGCGCATCGATATTTTTCGGCCAGTCGACCCGCGATGAATCTATAACGTCCCAACCTTCCGGCACCGCGTCGCGCACCACGGCCGTTCCGCGAATAAACTGCATATCCTCAATGGTTTTGCCGGCAGCGAAGCTGTGAGCCACTTCCACCACCGCCCGCTCCGCATTGCCGTACAGCAGAATATCGGCGCCGGAATCGATGAGAACCGAGCGGCGCACTTGGTCACTCCAGTAGTCGTACTGGGCGATACGGCGCAGGCTGGCCTCGATGCCGCCGATCACAATGGGCACATCGTAATAGGCTTCGCGACAGCGCTGGCTGTAGACGATCACGGAACGGTCCGGGCGCTTGCCGCCTTCATTGTTCGGGGTGTAGGCGTCGTCAGAGCGCAGGCGCAGGTCGGCGGTGTAGCGGTTGATCATGGAGTCCATATTGCCCGCAGACACCCCGAAGAACAGGTTGGGCTTGCCCAGCGCCTTAAACGGCTCGGCAGAGCGCCAGTCCGGCTGGGCGATAACCCCGACGCGGAAGCCCTGACTTTCCAGCAGTCGACCGATCACCGCGGTACCAAAGCTGGGGTGATCCACGTATGCATCACCACTAATAATGATGATGTCGCAGGAATCCCAACCCAATTGGTCCATCTCTGCGCGCGACATCGGCAGAAACGGCGCGGGTCCGAAACATTCGGCCCAGAACTTGGGGCGGGAGAACAGATGTTCGGCTCGTTTGATCATAACAGCGGGTCAAGTATCGTCAGGGGTAAGAAGGGAATTGGACAAAATCTGTGCAAAATAGTCGCGCATTCTCCCAGAAAAGCGGGTGGACTGCCAGGGCTAGAGTTCAGGCCGCGGGACTGGGTTACGCTTTTAGGAGTGAAAGGACCGGAATGACAATCTTTGCTGGAGCTTCAACCCGCTACGGATGGCCCTGTCAGCACTCCCTCGCCCATGGATCCCCGCTGCGCGAGGGTGACAGACATTCAAGCAGACTGATCAACCTAACAAGCGCATAGATCCCCGCTGCGCAAGGATGACAGGACTTTCATGCCACGGGCCAAGCATGGATCCCCGCTGCGCGAAGATGACAGGCCAAGTGGGCTTTCGTGACCACGAATCAAGCATGGATCCCCGCTACACGAAATGACAGAGGGACTCGTAATCAACCTTCCCCTTCGTCATTCTCGCGACAGCGGGAATCCATTGTCTGCAGACTGTGACCACTTGCCTCCCACACACGCCGCGTTGCAATCGGTTGAGCCACCCTTCGAAACGCCCAGCTTCGAGATTAGTCATGCTCTGGCCCGAGTGGCTTCATCGCGACCCGGCGCACCAATGGTTGCGCGAGCATATCGCTAATCGATGTAGTTTTCAGATAACAGAGATGGCTATGTGAGTGGCACAAAGCCTGCTAAATCCTCTGTGAGAAATAATTCATTTTGAGGATTGAAAATGACCGATAAGGCCGCTCCCCAGTCGCTGGGCAATCAGATGGAAGACATTATTCAAAACCTGCCGGAAGATAAATTCAAACTGAGCGAAATCACAGATCGCTTCGGGGCGCAGGGTTTGTTGTTGATGAGCGCGTTATTGACCCTGGTGTTTCTGATTCCTGTGTCCATTCCGGGTGTCAGCACGGTTTTTGGAGCGGCTATTTTATTGGTGGGAATTAGCCGTTTATTCAACCGGCCTATGTGGCTGCCGCAAAAGGTCCGGGAGCGCCCCTTACCTGCCGACAAGTTGCGTCCGGCGCTGATGCGCGGTTTAACCTGGGTGCGCCGTTTGGAGAAGGTCAGCCGCGCTCACCGCCTTGCAGCTTTGGCTGATGGACGCGTGGCAGATATTTTCAATAACCTGGTATTTATTCTCGCGGCCCTTTTATTAATGGCTCCATTCGGTTTTATTCCGTTTAGCAACACTGTGCCGGGTATTGCACTGCTGTTTTACGCAATTGGATTGTTGCTGCGAGATGGCGTGGCAATTCTGTTCGGCCATTTGGCAAATATCGCCGCCATCGTTTATTTCGGCGTTTTAATTGGCGGTGGCGGATTTGCTGTTAAAGAACTGATGGAACGTATGGGCTAATTGAACGCCCGTCCGGCATAGCTCCTTAATCTCACCGCCTTCTCGGAAAAACCTGTTGGATAACGAACGGAACCGAAAGCTGCGCCAGCCTATGTTTCCATGGCGCCGCTAATGGAGACGTTCGTTGATCTGGTTTCTCGCCTTGCACATCATCGCCCTCATCTTCTGGTGTGGGACTTTGCTCTATCTTCCGGCCTTGATTGCAGGGATTCATTCGCGCGGTATCGAAATCAGCGAGCCTGAACACAAATACGGCAGCGTCGCGCGTTTTGTCTTTACCACTATCGCCACTCCCGCCGCGCTGCTGGCGATTATGTCTGGCACCATGGTTTTTCTGCTCAACCGCACAACAGAAGTCTGGCTGATCGCCAAACTCACTTTGGTGGCGGGGCTAGCCGTGTGTCATACGCTGGCGGGATTGTTGTTGCTACACACGCAGGACCGCACGCAAAAACCTATAGTGCGCTGGTGTCGCATGCTGAATGTTGGGCTATGGGTGCTGATTGGAGGAATTCTTTGGGTTGTATTGGCTAAACCGGCCGAGGATATGTTGCCATGAGCCGCTCAATGTTTTGCCGAGCGTTCCACAGCCACTTCAATGTCCACGCCCACCGCTCTTTCATAGACAAGTTGACCGCCGAGAAAACTGGTCACTGCAATCAAGGCGCCGGTCAGAAGCGACACATACAATCCCCAAGGCCAGATATAGTCTTCCGCGCCATTGAGGCGCAGCAACCAATTGAGCGATGCCAGGGAGAGGAGCATTACCGCGAGAGTGGCATGACACCAAGCTGTGATCAGCCGGCGGATGCGACGCACGGTCACCAGATCAACCAAACCGACAAATCCGGAAATCCAACCGCCAAAGGCACCCACACCGCTGAGCCACAAGCCCATGCGCGCCCAGAAAAAATCACTCGTAATCAAATAAGCACTGTCCGCCGCGATCAGTCCAATCAGCGCAGCGACGGGAAAATGAATCAACATGGGATGGATAGGATGAGCGCCGAGGGACATGCGACTGATAATGGGTTCGTGATCCATAAGGTTCCTCGCTTTGGATTGCTTAGCGCCGCCGCGGTATTGCTGACCGCTTGCTCCGGCCCCTACTCCGCTCTTGATCCCGCCGGCCCGTCCGCCAGCGGCGCCGCCTCACTCTGGTGGGGCATGTTTACTTGGTTTTCCCTGGTATTTATCGCCGTGATTTCCCTGTGGTGGTTCGCTCTGCGCAGAGCTCCAGCCGACAACGATAAACCGATCCACCATAATCGCTGGATTATCGGCGGAGGTGTTCTTTTGCCTCTGTTCACCATCGCAGCCTTGTTGTTCGTCAGCGTACCTACCGGCTACCGCATGTTGCCCATCCCGAGCGCAGACAACGTTTTGAGCATTAACGTTGTCGGTCACCAGTGGTATTGGGAAATCCACTATCCCGATACCGGCCTCCGCTTGCGTAACGAGTTACATATTCCGGTAGGTCAGCCGGTGGATATTCATCTTTCCACTGCTGATGTTTTGCACTCCTTCTGGGTACCGCGACTGGCTGGCAAACTCGACGCAGTGCCCGGTCGCGTCACCATTCTGCGGCTGCAAGCAGACGAGCCCGGACTGTATCGCGGCCAGTGTGCGGAATTCTGTGGGTTGCACCACGCGCATATGCAGTTCGTGGTGATGGCACATTCACTCAAGGATTTTCGCCGCTGGCAGGAGGGAGCCAATGGTGACTGATTCCAGCCTGCACGAAAAGTTGGAGCGAATCTGGTCAAATCCGCCGGGGTGGCGCACTTTGGCGGGAGTGAACCACACTTCCGTCGGCATACGTTTCATGATTACAGGGACGGTTTTTTTTCTGATCGGCGGAGTGCTGGCGATGCTGGTGCGCGCCCAACTGGCGTTGCCGGAACAAACTCTTATAGATCCCCACCTGTACAACCAGATTTTCACCATGCACGGCACGGTGATGATGTTTTTATTCGCCATTCCGGTATTGGAAGGTTTGGCGATGTATTTGATACCGAAAATGATCGGCACGCGCGATTTGGCTTTTCCTCGGTTGGGCGCTCTCGGTTATTTCTGTTATTTATTCGGCGGCATCATTCTCTGCTCCAGTTTGCTGTGGAATATGGCACCGAGTTCCGGCTGGTTTATGTATACACCGCTGAGCGACGGATTTTTCAGCCCGGATCGCGGCCCGGATTTTTGGCTACTGGGTATTACCTTCGTGGAAATTTCGGCGGTTTCTGCCGGAGTGGAATTGGTCGTCACCATTTTGCGCATGCGTGCGCCCGGTATGACGCTCTACAAAATGCCGGTGTTTTGCTGGTACATCCTCGGCATGGCACTGATGATTTTGTTCGGTTTTCCGCCGCTGATTCTCGGCAGCATTATGTTGGAATTGGAGCGCTCTGCCGGCCTTATCTTTTTTGCAGTGGAAGGCGGTGGTGATCCGCTGTTGTGGCAGCACCTGTTCTGGTTGTTTGGTCATCCGGAGGTTTACATCCTGTTTCTGCCGGCGGCAGGCATTGTGTCCACCATAATTCCCGTTTTCGCTCAGCGGCCACTCGTGGGTTACGGCTGGATTGTTTTATCCGTGATCACCATGGGTTTTATCAGTTTCGGCTTGTGGGTTCACCATATGTTCACCGTGGGAATTCCACAGTTGGCGCAGGCATTTTTTTCCGTTGCCAGCATGCTGGTCGCCATACCCACCGGTATTCAGATTTTTGCTTGGCTGGCGACTTTAATGAGTGGGCGCGTGGTGTTCAGCCTGCCGATGTTATGGATTTTTGGTTTTCTGGTGATTTTTGTCTGCGGCGGTTTGACCGGCGTTATGCTCGCGACTGTGCCGTTTGACTGGCAGGTGCACGACACTCATTTTGTCGTTGCCCATATGCATTATGTTTTGGTCGGCGGCATGGTTTTTCCATTGATCGCCGGGTTTTATTACTGGCTGCCACATTTTTCCGGAAAAATGCCGTCAAAAACACTCGGTGCCTGGGGTTTTTGGTTGACATTTATCGGCTTTAACGCAACGTTTTTATTGATGCACCTCACCGGCCTGCTCGGTATGCCGCGGCGCGTTTATACCTACCCTGCGGGCGTTGGCTGGGATTGGCTGAATCTGCTGTCTTCTATCGGTGGATTTATTATGGCGCTCGGTATTGGAATTATTCTGCTGGATTTTTTTCTCCATTTTCGTTTTGGCAGTCGCGCCAAACACAATCCATGGAATGCGGATACGCTCGAATGGGCAACCACGACACCACCCTCCTCCTACAATTTCGTCAGCATTCCGCATATTAACGATCGACATCCGTTGTGGACAAAACCGGATTTGGCGGATTCCTTGGCCAAGGGCGAAGGTTATTTGGCGCGCGCCATCGACGACCATCGGGAAATTCTCGGCACCAGCAACAGTGACGCGCAAGTGCGCGAGCTGATTCGTATTCCGAGCAATTCCTGGCTACCGCTGCAGCTTGCCAGCGCTCTTGCCATTGTCTGCATCTGCTTATTGGCGCGTTGGTATCCTGTGGCAGCGCTTGCCGCTGTGGCGAGTTTTGCCCTGATTTTCCGCTGGAGCTGGATTAATTCCGGCCACCCTAAAACCAGCCCTGCCGACTTAGCGGATATTCCGACTTACACCCGAACACAAAATGGCGTTGGCGTTTGGGGCGCAGTGGTGTCATTAATTGCGGACGGCAGTTTTTATCTTTCTCTGTTATTTGGCTGGTTTTATTTATGGACTGTTGCGCCCTCCTGGACAACGCCAGCGGAACATCCTGTCTCATTTCCGCTATTGTTGATCAGCGGGATTTTTCTCACCTTGGCGGTAGTTATTTACCACGCTCTAAGACAGCGTCTGCACCGCGGAAATAGTCAGTCTTTTGGTGTTGGGTTATGGCTGGTCGGCCTACTGGGCATGTGCCATTTGCTAAGTTTAGCTTGGGCATTTTTGCCAGATCTGCAGCCTCGATCATCGGCGCATGACTCGGTTTTATTGCTGCTGTTTTCGTATCTGGCGTTACACGGCGCGATTATGGCGATCGCCACTATTCTCCAGGCCATTCGAGCCAAACGGGGTTATATCAGCGCAAACCAGCCTTATGAAGTCTCCGTTTTGTATCCCCTGTGGTTGTATAGAGTGATCACGTTTTGGTTGGCGTTTGGCGTATTTGCTGGAGGTGCTGCGTGAAATTATCGCCGTCCCATCCTGCACATCTGGTTATTGGTCTTGGTATCTGGAGCGTTTGGTTTGTCGCCATTTATGCAGCCCTTTCGCTCTATTGCAATTACCGGTATGCCGATATAGGCAAATTCGCCGCAGTGACTTTTTTTAATACAACGCTGATTGTAAGCGCCGCTATTATTGGTGGTTTTTTATTTTGGGCGGGCATTTGGTGCTGGAGAGCAGCAGCAAAAATTGCGGCGGGCTTATATTGGGCATCTGCAATTGCAACCTTGGTTATAGCGACGCCGATATTTTATTTGCCACCATGTTTATAAAGATCCTCCCCCTCATTAGGGGAGGAAAACTCTGTTTTTATGTTTTATTCAAAGTCGTTGGAAATTACTATACGAACTTGTTGCATATCTTCCTGAGACATTTCCATTTGTTGGTCCTGGGTTAAACCAGGCTGTTCAATGGATGCAGGATCTTGCGATGACCCTTCAAAGCGCCATTGCACAACTTTTACACCTTGTTCTTGCATAAACGTTCTCAATTCATCCACCTGTTCAGCAAAAGCCGCACCGGTTTGAGTTTGCTGGGACGGATCAGCGGTATCCGGTGTTACTGCGCCAGGAGCAGTTGGAGGCTGAGATTGGATCGCGCCTTCTTCCATCGCAACAATAACTTCAACAGGCTTGTCTTTATCCAATGACTCAACCAAGCCCTGCAATTTGTCTTCAGACGCAGGCTCCATAGTGGCGCCTTTAAATTTCACGACTTCGTGGTGATCAATTTCCGCCAAATCTCTGTCGCGCTGCGCGGCTGATCCGTATCTACCATCGTCATAATTGCCATCGCCTACTGCATCGCGATTCGTAATGGGATTTTGACGATCTGTCTCCGCGATTGTGGAATCTTCTACTGCTGATGGCTCCGGAGGTGTATAAGCGCTGCGTTCTGCACGATCATTACATCCGGTAAGCACACCAGCCACAAGCATTGTGGCTGCAAGAGTTTTTAATTTCATATTCATGCTATCTACCTCTCTCCTGTTTCGTTAATCGCCTGCTGCGTTTAAGGCGATAGTGTAAACTACAGATAGTTAGCAGCTATTTTAATGCCAGATTTTTATTTATTTGATAAATTCTCGGCATAAAAAAAGCGCCCTGAGGCGCTTTTTATTCAGCTTCGGTTTATTCTTTCATTTCTCGAATAAATGCGTCTGCTTCCGCTACGGATTTGCGAATCGCAGCGAGCAGCACGTCCACATCCTTGTCAATTTTTACAACTTCCTGCTTCAGCGACTGAATCGCACGCGCGTTCAAATTATGCTTGAGGTATAACACCTGATCGTTCATCGCCTTCAGCACTGGATCCAAGCGGCTCTCGGTTTTGCGCATTGTAGCCAGCAACTGCTGGTATTTTGTTTTGGTGGTTTTGAGCTTCCTCTGACTTTCATCGCGCAGTTGTTTGTTCGTATAGTCCTTCAGCTCACTTTCCCATTCTTTGAATAAAGCATTGGCCACCGATTCTATATCGTCTATGCGTTTACGGATGTCATCGGCGGCACTTTTGCTTTTTTCATACTCGCCGTTGAGCTTGTCATACACTTTTTCCAGATTTCCGCCATCGACAGCCACTACAGACTTGAATTGTTCAAGCGCGGATGCAAATTGTTTTTCTCCCTCACGCTGAGAATCCCGGGCATCCTCAACACGGTCCACCAGAATATCCCTTTTGTGGACGCCAAATTTTTCCATGGTTTTGTAATAAGCCGATGAGCAACTCACCAACATAATGCTAGCGACCACTGCCAACACTATCTTTTTCATGCAAGGATTCTCCACTAAAAGGTTGCAAGGCACCCATTCTACGCCAAAGCCCGACGCTCTTAAATCAGCAAAAAATCTCGGGCCTACAAAAAAACACCCAGCCTGCAGGCCGGGTGTTTCGGTTAATTCCCTTTGGGAGTTCCCTTTTATTCAAGCCAATCGTTATTCAAAGTCAGCCGCACCGCTCAGACCTTCAGTCGCGATTTCGCCACTGACTACCACTCGCAGCTGCTGAACATCCTGACTTTGGGCATCAGCGCGGTTATCCAGTCGGGATACACCGATATTCTGGGCACCCGTAGACTCGCTTTCCAGATTCCATTGCACGACGTTAAAGCCTTTTTCTTCCAGATAGTCACGGATATTTTCCGCGCGGTACATGGAAACCAGCTGCGATCGATTTTCCTGCTGAGTCTGCGCCGGGTCAGAGCCCATGCCAGCGCCAGTACCGGCTACTGAATCCTGAGCGGGATAACCGGCTGAGCTATCTTGATTGATACCTGCGCTGCTGGATCCGGCAGACGCTGCATCGTCAACCGCAACGATCAATGCAACAGGCTTGCTTTTATCGAGCTGTTGTGACGCTCTCTCCAATTCGCGCTCGGCTTGCTGGGTCAAGCTGACGGAATTTGGTTCAAATTGAATGGAGCTTTCAGCTTGTGCTGCAAGTTGGCTGGAGCTCGATGGGCTCGAACTTGCTGGCTGAGATTGTTCAATGGCGGGCTGACCACTAACTCTGTCCTGAGTGCCTTCCATATCGGGGCCACTCATATCAGAACGGTCTGAATAGCCTTCAACATTAGGGTTCGTTACGGTCTCATCCTCGGTATTGATATTGGATGGGAGCGATGATCCCGGATTGCCAGAGCGAGACTCAGAAAAGCTTGGATCTGTAGAGGTTTCAGGATAGGTACTGGATTGAATTTCCTCTACTTGCTGCACCTGGCTTTGATCGACATCGGTATTCTCCGCCATGGCAGAAATACCTAATGTAGCCACACTTGCAATCGCCGCTGAAATTGCCAATTTTTTTATGTTAAACGTTTTCATATCTTCACCTCATCTATTTCTTTAAATACCGAATCGCGATGGAGAATAATTTTGTTAAAGCCATCACCTATGATTCATTTCTTTTTGCACGGCACTTGATTTGCGATTTGTATGCCAACCCATAAAACCGCGGAAACAAAGCATTTTTAATTGAAAAGCAGATGAACGAGACATAAGACATGAAGACTTTACATAAATTTGAAAATTATTTAGAGAGGTTTTAATAATCCATTTTCTAGCACTATTAGCCCATCCCTAGCACGTTCAAACCATTTCTTGCACTTTCCATAGAACATTAATTTCACAGCGAAGTCACATTTATTATCTTCCCACCTATAAAACGCAGGAGGTAACTATGGTCTCGCATCTTCAACCCAAATATGCGTTGATTACTGGCGCCACCAGTGGTATCGGTTATGAATTAGCAAAAATATTTGCACAAAATGCTTATAACCTGATCCTGGTAGCGCGTACCGAAGCCGATCTAAAGGCGGTAGCGAATGAATTTGCGCAATCCTATGGCATTTCAGTTGTTACTTTGCCCAAGGATCTGTTTCGACGCGAAGCACCGTTTGAGATATATGAGGAAATTCATCAGCTCGGCATTAGTGTCGACGTTTTGGTTAACGACGCTGCGCAAGGTTTTTATGGAAAATTTGTCGAAACGGACGTGCAGCACGAATTGGATATGCTGCAGCTCAATATAGGAGCTTATCTGGTTCTTACCAAATTGTATTTACGTGAAATGGTCCAGCGCCACGAAGGAAAAATTCTTAACGTCGCCTCCATAGCCGGCAAAGTCCCCGGCCCTTATCAGGCGGTCTATCACGGCACTAAAGCGTTTATTCATTCTTTTACTGAAGCTATTCGCGCAGAAGTGGCCGATTCCGGTGTGACCATTACTTCTTTATTGCCCGGCGCGACCGATACGGATTTCTTTCGCAAGGCCCATATGGAAGATTCCAAAATACTCGAACAGGATTTGGCAGATCCTGCCAAAGTCGCCAAAGACGGATTTGATGCCCTGATGAACGGTGATGACATGGTGATTTCCGGCTTGAAAAATAAAGCCCAAATTGCCGCAAGCAATATCACTCCGGATAGTTTGGTTGCCAAAACTATGATGAAACAGCAAGAACCCCGGCATAAATCGTAGCATCGAGAGGCCACTCGCTTGTCCAGCGCTTCTTCGGCAAAAGCGAGTGGTCGCTTAATTAGCAAAAATCAGCCAAGTTCCCTTTTGCCTTCTATAATGCATCCCTTAGCCACCAGGCGAAACTCACATAACCATAAACACAGCCCGTTTGCTGACACCTGGAGAACCCTATGAAACGCTGTTTTGCACAATCTGTCCTTGCCTGCGCCATGATCATGGGACTTGCGGGCTGCACCTCAACTCCGCCAGCGGCTGTTACCTCAGATACCGGCAAAACAAATAGCGGCAAACCACCGATCACCAAATTCAAGGCGTATACCCAGCGCTTTAGCGGCGAAACACTGCTTACCCAAAGCCATGCCACAGGTCATGTAGGCAATGTATTTTTTACCCATTGGAAAGATGGTGGTGAGGCATCGCTTAAATTAGACGAGCAAGGAAATTTCACCATTAATTGGATTGGCGGCAACTACAACTATGTCGGCGGCCCGGGTTGGGAACACGGCGATAAAAATCGCGTAATCGGCTACCACCTTAATGAAGACTCAGGTGCGAGCTATGTAACGCTCTACGGTTGGGGCTACAACAAAGAAATGGACCACCAGGATCCTGCGCATTTGGTTGAGTACTACATTATTCAACGCTGGGTGCGCACACCGGCACAAGGTGGTGAACAAGGAATTACGTTTGTCAGCAATGGCGTCGAGTACACCACCTACCGCACTGTTCGCAAAGAAAAACCATCCATCAACAATACCGCAACTTTCTACCAATATTGGAGCAAACCCAAAGAACAAATGCCGCTCGGTGTCGATCACGAAATTATTTTCGTCGATCACGCGAAAGCCTGGGAACAAAATGGCTGGAAACTCCCGGACTTAAATAACTTCGACGCCAGCGACGATCCAACCTATCAGGTATTTGCGGTTGAGGTTTTTCTGGTTGAAAAAAGCGGAACTGCCTCCGGGCGGGTTTGGGATGCGAGTAAGTGATTGGTAAATACAAATAAAAAGCGCCTATCCTGTAGGCGCTTTGTTAAGCTTTTCAAGCTGACCAGACGACATGCCCCTCGTAGTTATAGTATTTTTCCACCTTTTCTACGCCTGCAATTTTATCAAAGCGCCACACATAATAAGACTCTTCTATTTCGGTTTGACAAATAAATGCCAAAACAGCAAATAGAGAAAATCCGAGACTTAGCCATTTAAAATGCTTTTTCATATTCCCTGATACACTCGATCGGTACATTTTTAAATTATCGGCGAGGCCAATCTTGATTGCCATGTGGCAGTTATTGAGCTGCCCAGAACTTATCCTAATGTCGAACCGCTCCTGATTTAGTCTATTTTCGACTATAAGCACTCCCTCATCAGCCGAATACGCCTGCAAAACCGGCCGGCGCATCTTAACAACAGTGAAACGAGGTTTTGCCGGAAATCAGCTAAAATCACTCGTCCAAGCTAGGTGCCGCTTAGCCCGCCACAGGCGCAAACCTTGACAGTCAGGGACCGCCCCCCTAGCATCCACCCCCAAAATCCAGGCCATAAGAAATCCTTCCAGATGCTGCCTTTTCAACAAGCTATCGCTGACGACTTATCTGCGGTCAACGATTTGATCATTGAACAATTGCATTCCGACGTTGGCCTGGTGGAAAACATTGGGCATTACATAGTCGACAGCGGCGGCAAGCGGCTGCGACCCATTTTGGTGCTGCTGACCGCTAATTGTCTGGAGTACCCACAGCGCCGCCATATCGAGCTGGCCACCATCATTGAATTCATCCATACCGCTACGCTGCTACACGACGACGTGGTGGATATGTCGAATCTGCGCCGCGGCAAACCGACCGCCAACGCCCAGTTTGGCAATGCGCCCAGCGTTCTTGTCGGCGACTTTCTCTATTCGCGCGCGTTTCAGATGCTGGTGCGCCTGGGCAGCATGGAGATCATGGCCATTCTGTCGGATACTACCAACGTCATCTCCGAAGGCGAAGTCCAGCAATTGATCAACGCGAAAAATCCGCAGGTTACCGAAGCGGATTACTTTGCCGTCATCCATAAAAAGACCGCCGCGCTGTTTGAAGCCGCCTGCAGCACCGCCGCCGTTCTGGCGGACGCTCCTCAGCAGCAGCGCGATGCCGCCTGGCAATTTGGCCACCATCTCGGGCTCGCCTTTCAATTGGTCGACGATCTGCTCGACTACGAAGGCGATCAGGAAACCATGGGCAAGAACATCGGCGACGACCTTGCAGAAGGTAAGCCGACCTTGCCACTGATTCACGCACTAGCGCATACGCAAGGCGCCGAACGAGCCTTGATTCAGGAGGCGATCACTCATGGAGGTGTGGAGCATTTGCGTGACGTACTGGCGCTGGTAAAGGAATGTGGCAGCCTGGAGTACACGCGCCGCAAGGCGCAGGAACATGCCGCAGCTGCGGCTGAAGCTTTGCGGGTCATGCCTGACAATAAATACCGTCAGGCCATGGCCGACCTCGCGCGTTTCTCCGTAACGCGTGCCTACTAAACAAACGATGGGGCAATGCTGACCGACCCCTCATCCCGGAGTATTTCATGTCCTACAGCAAACTTTCTGATCGATATACCGTCTGGCCACAACTGGAACAGCATCGAGAGATCTGGAAATCCCAGACCTTGGCCCAGCTTTTCGCTGACGATACTAATCGCTGTGCCCGCTTCAGTGTCAGCGCTGCCGGCATTGAACTGGATTACTCGAAGAACCACATTACGACCGAAACCCTGCAACTTCTGCTGGAAGTTGCCCGTCAGGCGGATCTGAGCGGTGCCATCAAACGCCTGTTGAAAGGTGAGCACGTCAACGGCACCGAAGACCGCCCAGCCCTGCACACCGCGCTGCGCCACACTGGCGCCCCCACCACCCCGGAACAAAAAGCCGTCGCGGAAACGCTGGCCAAAATGTCCGGCCTGATCGAGGCTGTGCACAGCGGATCCTGGAAAGGCTATACCGGCGAAAAAATCACTGACGTAGTCAATATCGGCATCGGCGGTTCCGACCTCGGTCCACGCATGGTGGCCAAAGCTTTGACTCCCTATCACCTCAACAAAGTAAATGTTCACTTTGTCGCCAATATTGATGGTGCTGAGCTAAGTGATCTGCTGGCCAAGCTCAACCCGGCCTCTACCCTGTTCCTGGTTGCCTCTAAATCTTTCTCCACCCAGGAAACCCGCGAAAACGCTCTGAGTGCGCGCGCCTGGATGCTCGAAGCTGGCTGCGCCCAGCAGGATCTGGCCAAACACTTCGTAGCCATATCTTCGCGCGTTGATAAAGCAGTGGAATTCGGTATCGCCGAAGAGAATGTCTACCCAATTTGGGACTGGGTCGGCGGGCGTTACTCTCTGTGGTCCGCAATCGGCATGTCCATCGCCTTTGCTGTGGGTATGGATAACTTCAACCGTCTGCGCGCTGGCGCAGAAGCCATGGATAAACACTTCGCCGAAGCGCCCTTGGAGAAGAACCTGCCGGTGATTCTTGGCTTGTTGATGTTCTGGTACGGCGAATTTATGGGTTCCACCACCCAGGCCATACTGCCTTATGCACACCATCTCGCCCTGCTGCCGTCTTACCTGCAACAGCTGGAGATGGAGAGCAACGGCAAGAGCGTAACCCGCGATGGCAAACCCGTGGACTATCCCACTGGCGCCATTGTGTGGGGTACCGAGGGCACCAACGGTCAGCACTCCTTCCACCAGTTGCTCCACCAGGGAACCAGTCTGGTGCCCATCGACTTTATTGCCACCCTCAAAGGCCACGACAATCTGAAGCATCAGCACCGCCTGTTGTTTGCCAACTGCGTTGCGCAAAGTCAGGCGCTTTTGACTGGTCGCAGCCTGGAAATGGCCAAAACAGAACTGAAAGCCCAAGGCTTTAGTGATGAAGAGATCGCTTTCCTGGCGCCGCACAAGGTTCATCCGGGCAACCGTCCGAGCAACACCCTGCTGCTGGAGCAGTTGACTCCAGAAACCCTCGGCGCACTGATCGCCGCTTACGAACACAAGGTTTATACCTTGGGTGTTCTGTTGGATATCAACTCGTTCGACCAATGGGGCGTTGAGCTGGGCAAACTTTTGGGTACCCACGTAAATATCGCCATAGAAACCACTGATATCCCTGGCGATTGGGACTCCTCCACTCAGCATCTCATTCGCAAATTCTGCTCCGCCAATACGGATCTGTAGCACATTTGGGTGCGTTGTTATTCCGCAACGCACCCATTCGAGCCGAATTTGTGACCAGTTGTGCCATAAACTCTTGAATGGGCGGCTTTGATTCGATCTATAATCGAGCCCATTCTAAGAGGTCCTCATCGCCGCTAATCATGGAAAAATTACCTAAGCGAGCGGGCATCAGCCTGCGGCCACAACACTATCAGGAGATCCTCAACTCACAGCCGGATGTGGGTTGGTTGGAAATTCATCCTGAAGACTACCTGGGATTAGGCGGTGCCTCGCATCACTATTTGGAACGGATTGCCGCCATTTACCCTCTCGCCATGAATTCCCGCAGCCTTTCACTCGGGTCTGCCGAGAGCGTCAACAGCAAACATCTGCAAGATATAGCGGCCTTGGTAGAGCGCTATAGACCTGCCCAGTTCTCCGACCATCTGGCCTGGAGCCGCTGGCAGCGCGGTTACTTCCACAGCATGTTCCCCCTGCCCTACACCTTGGAAAGTCTCGACCAGGTGAGTTTCAACGTGCGCACTGTGCAGAACACCCTGGGCCGGCGCATTCTGGTAGAGAACCCGGCGCGCTTGTTGAGCCTCGACGACGAATTCAGTGAAGGTGTGTTTTTATCCGAACTGGTGCGCGCCAGCGGCTGCGGGCTGTTGCTGGATATCACCAACCTGTATTTGTCCTGTCTGAACTTGGGCAAAGACCCTTTCAGAGAGCTGCAGCAATACCCATTGGCGGCGGTAAAAGAGATTCACTTATCCGGCCACTCCCTGATGCCACTGGATGACGACTACGTTCTGCTGGTGGACGATCAAAGCACCACTATATGCAAACCGGTTTGGCAGCTGTATCGCGAAGCGCTGACGCAATTGCCCGCGCCAGTCGCGACCCTGATTGAATGGGACGAAAATGTGCCGGAACTCAGCGTGCTGGTTGAGCAGGCGAAAAAGGCAGATCAAATCATTGCCGAGGTCGAGCGCAAACCGAAAGTGAAGGAAGTCACTTTATGAGCCTTGCCAATTTTCAGGAGGCTTTTACCAAAGCCTTGTTCAGTACCGAACTCGATCCCGCTCTGGTTGCAGAAATTCCGCATCTGACGAATTCTCCGCGCACACTCAAACAATTTGCCGCTTATCGTGAGCGCGCTTTGCGCGGGCTGACTGATATTCTGCGCTCGGTATATCCGACCACTGTCGGTGTTATGGGGGACGAGGAATTCAACAAAGCTGCGCGGGCGTTTTTTCTGCAAAGCCAACCGCAAAATGTTGACCCTATCTTGATAGGCGAACCCTTTGCGCCCTTCCTTGAGCTTTATCCCACGGAAGAAAAGCTGCCACATCTTCCCGATGTAGCAACACTGGATTACGGTTGTTTCAAAGCCAAGCAAGCGATTGATGCTACGGCGATGAACACACGGATTTTTACCGATTTGAGCCCCGAGCAATTAGCCGCGCGGCGAATCCAATTGCATCCGGCGTGTTTTTGGATGTCCTCTCCCTACGCCATTTACGATATTTGGCGCTCTCATAGCTCGCAATTTTCGGCAAAACCACTGTCAGTTGAATCGCCGCAAGAGGTGGTGATTATTCGGCCAAAATTACAGGTGGAAGTGCACAGAGTGGACGTGGGTTTGATTAAAGTTCTCGATGCAATTGACGCAGGTGAGACACTCAACAGTGCATTAATGGATGCACGCATGACAGATCCCGGTTTTAACGCCGTGGCTGCCATTCAGTTTTTGATTAAGAACGATTTGATTATCAGCCTGTACTAAACAAAAATCAGCCGAGCTATTTTGCGCCCGGCTGATTTTTTGATTCCCGCTTAAGGCGAAAACACCACAGTCTTACTGCCGTTCAACAATACCCGGTGCTCAGCATGCCAGCGCACCGCCCGTTGCAACACCACTGCTTCAATATCGCGGCCGAGCTCCACCAATTGTTCTGGTGTCTGCGAGTGTGATACGCGCTCCACCGCTTGTTCGATGATCGGACCTTCATCCAATTCCGCGGTGACGTAATGCGCAGTTGCACCAATCAATTTCACGCCGCGATCGTAGGCTTGATGATAGGGTTTAGCGCCTTTAAAACCGGGCAAAAATGAGTGGTGGATATTGATCGCCCGACCGGCCACGTGCTTGCACAAGTCGTCGGACAGAATCTGCATATAGCGCGCGAGCACCAGAAAATCCGCTTTGGTGTCTTCGATCAATTGCAGAATTTGTTTTTCCTGTTCCGCCTTATTGTCTTTGGTCACTGGCGCGTAATGGTAAGGAAGCCCGTACCACTCAACTAAAGATTGCATATCGCGGTGGTTGGAAATCACCCCGGTAATTTCCACCGGCAGAGATCCCTGCTTCCAACTGTTGAGCAGCGCATTCAAACAATGTCCCCATTGCGATACCGCAATCACCATGCGCGGCTTGTAGGCGCCATCGTAAATTTCCCAATTCATGCCGTAACGTTTGGCGACAGCGGAAAATGCCGATTTGATATCAGCCATTTTTTTCGGGCCTTCGACAGACTCCAACACAGTGCGCATAAAAAACTGCCGCGTGTGAATATCCTCGAACTGGGATGATTCGCGAATATTAAATCCCTGCAGGGAAAACAAACTCGCCACAGATGCCACTATGCCTGGCTGATCCTGACAACTGAATTTCAGAATCAACTGTTCGGCCATAGTGTCGTCATTGGAAGAAATGGAAGCCATAAATCTCACACAAATAAGGAAAAACGCCGGCATTCTAGCAGACGTTTTTATGGGATAAATCGATAGTGTCCGGTAAGAGGCGCAACATTGAGTGCATCCTCTTCCTGCACACCCACTCCAATATTATGGATAATCAGCGGTCTTTTACCGTCGGCTGAGCGACGGTCGGACACTACGCCTATATGCGGCAAATTACCCGGCAACATCCAGGTAAGCAAATCACCCGGTTGCAAATCTGAATTTTCCGTTACCGGAAGACTTTGCCCGAAGCGCTTGAAATAGGTTTGCAGATTGGGCACACGGCGGTGATCTATATTGCGATCCGGTCGGCTCAAGCCCCAGTTTTTCGGGTAGAGCGCAAAATGCGCTTGCATATCCTCGTGCACCAGCTGCTGCAGGTCCTTGCCTAATGCGCGGTACGCGCGAATTACCACATCCGTGCACACACCACGATCAATCGGCACATCACCCATAGGATAGGCGATGCGCTGATAGGAACCGTCGTAATGCAAGGTGTAGCGCGTCTGTTCCCGCGCAGCTTCCACCAACTGTGCTCGCCACTCCTCCCGTGTTCGCTCCTCTTCGGCAAAAGTCAGTGGGGCGAATAAAACGAGAAAAACAAAGTTTAGCGCTGCTTTCATTGTTGGTTATTCCTTGGCGTTAATGCTTTATCCCTAGTCGGCTCTTAATTTTTATCCCTTGCTGGCATCACCCGCAGAAGCGGTTCCATAGCGGAGGCCACAGCCGCGTATCCGCCCAATACCCAACCACCGTCGACGGGCAGAATCACGCCGTGAATATAAGAAGCCAAGGGCGAGCTTAAAAACAGGCAGGCGTTGGCAATATCCTCCGGCACGCCCATGCGTTTGAGCGGCACGGATTTGCGACAGGCGTCGTGAATTTCCGGCGTCGGCGCCAGGCGGCGCATACCTTCGGTGCCATCAATTGGTCCGGGAATAATGCTGTTTACGCGAATACCCTCTACCCCCCACTCCAACGCCAGAGTGCGCGTGATCATATCGACACCGGCCTTGGCCGCACACACATGCGCTTGCCCGACCATGCCGACCACCGCCTGGGGTGCGGAGATATTGATAATGCTCGCCCCCGGGCGGCGCAGATGCGGATAAACCGCGCGCACCACGTGGTAAGTGCCCAACAAATCGATTTCCACCACCGATTTAAAGCCGTTGGGCGACATTTTGTCCGCCATGGCGGGGAAGTTGCCGGCGGCGCCGGAAATTAAAATATCGATAGGGCCAAATTCTGCGACTACCTGATTTACTCCCGCGACCACGGAATCGTAGTCGCGCACATCGGCGCTGAATCCTGTGGCTTGCGCGCCCAATTCCTGCAAGGCTGCCACTGTAGCCGCCACTTTTTGCGGATTGCGACTCGCCACTGCGACCTTAGCGCCGTGTTTGGCAAAAGCTTCCGCGATGCCGCGATTGATACCGCTGGTGCCACCAACCACCAGCACCGTTGAACCAGTAAAATCCAGAGTCAACATAAAATCCTCTCCTTAATTATTCAAAACGGGAAAAATCCGGCGCGCGCTTTTCGAAAAATGCAGCAGCGGCTTCAGCAAATTCGGGGCTGCGCAGGCGCTCGCTGAAAACGCGAATTTCTTCTTCCATGATCTGCCGTACATCATCGGCAACCGGTTGACGCAAAAGTGCCTTGGTGGCGCGCACGGCAGCGGGGGCCATTTGGGTGATTTGCTCTGCCACCTTGCGCGCAGTCGCCAGCGGGTCTTCAACTACTTCGTTGATCACGCCCGCCTCCGCCGCCTGTTGGGCGTTGAAGGTCTTACCGAGCATCAACCACTCGTTGGCTTTTCTATGGCCGACCAGACGCGGCAAGAACAAAGAGGCGGCATATTCCGGGCACAAGCCCAATTGCGCAAAGGGCGTACGAAATTCGCTGGCGGGACTGGCGTAGGCGAAATCGCTGTGCAGCAGCAGGGTGGTTCCAATGCCGACGGCAACGCCGGTGACCGCCGCTATAAAAGGTTTGGGGAAGTCGCGCAGGGCGAGCATAAATTGCACTATGGGCGAATCTTCCGGAGAGAGATTCAAGCCGCGGGCAAAATCCTGCAGATCGTTGCCGCTGGTAAAACTACCGCCTGCGCCGTGCAGTATGACCACGCGAACCTGTGGATCCCTGGCCGCCTGGGTCAGCTCCTCGGTAAGGCGGCTGTACATGGCAAAGTTGAGCGCATTTTTGCGCTCTGGCCGGTTGAGCATCAGTTCGAGAACGACACCGCGCCGCTCCACTGCGATTTCACCTGTTTCGGTCATGCGCTCTCTCCTGTTTTGTTGCCTCTGCCGCAGCTTGCATCTACCCGGGAGGCCGTTACAATCGCCTGCTCACCAAATCACAGACGTTCAATTTATGACCATTCGTGCCCTGCTCACCGAGCTTGCTCAAAATGCCATGCTCGCTGCCGGAATTCCCGCCGAGTGCGAACCACATGTCGCGCCGAGCAAAAATCCCGCGTTCGGAGATTACCAGATCAACGGCGCTATGGGCGCTGCCAAAAAAGTGGGCAGCAACCCGCGCGAACTCGCGCAGAAGATCGTCGCCGAACTCAAACTGGACGGCATCGCCCAGAAAGTCGAGATCGCCGGTCCCGGTTTTATCAACATCAGCCTGGACTCCGCCTGGCTTGCCAAGCTGCTGCTCGACCAACCACCTTACGCCAGTTTAGCCCAGGGCCTGGAGCCGCAAACCATTGTGGTGGATTACTCAGGTCCTAACCTCGCTAAAGAAATGCACGTCGGCCATCTGCGTTCGACCATTATCGGCGACGCCGTGGTGCGCGTTTTGGAAAGCCAAGGCCATAACGTTATCCGCCAAAACCACGTGGGCGACTGGGGCACTCAGTTCGGCATGTTGATCGCCGAACTCGAAGCCCAGCTGCAGCAAGACGAGCGCGCCGAACTGGCACTGCAAGACCTGGAACATTTTTATCAAAAGGCCAAAAAGCACTTTGACGAAGATCAGGCTTTTGCCGACCTCGCCCGTCAATATGTGGTGCGTTTGCAAGCGGGCGATGCGGATGTGTTGAAGCTGTGGCACAAATTCCGCGAAGTCTCCCTCGCCCACTGCGAAGAGATTTATGAACTGCTCAATGTGTCGCTCACACCTGAGCATGTGCGCGGCGAAAGCTTTTACAACCCCGACCTGCCGGTGTTGGTGGAAGAACTGAAAAACCAGGGCCTCGCCCAGGAAGACCAGGGTGCTCAGGTGGTATTTCTGCAGGAATTGGCCGATAAAAATGGCAATCCATCGCCGGTGATCGTGCAGAAAAAAGACGGCGGCTATCTCTATTCCACGTCGGATCTCGCGGCGATTCGCTTCCGCGTCGGTACCTTGGGTGCAGCGCGAATCATGGTGTTCAGCGACGCGCGCCAAGCTCTGCATATGCAGCAGGTTTACACCATCGCACGCAAAGCGGGTTTTGCCTCTGAACAAGTCAAACTGGAGCACTGCCCCTTCGGCACCATGATGGGATCCGACGGCAAGCCGTTTAAAACCCGCACCGGCGGCACCGTAAAACTCGCCGAGCTTCTCCACGAAGCAGTGGAGCGTGCATCCAAGGTGATTCAGGACACCGAACTCACCGCCGAAGAAAAAGCCGAAGTTGCCCGCAAAGTGGGTATAGGCGCAGTGAAATACGCTGACCTCAGTAAAACGCGCACCCTCGATTATGTATTTAATTGGGATCAGATGTTGAGCTTTGAAGGCAACACCGGTCCCTACCTGCAATACGCCTACACGCGCATTCGCAGTATTTTCCGCAAAGCTGGTATTAATCCCGCCGAGTTGGAAGCACAACTGCAATTAGTCGAGCCGCAGGAAAAAGCCCTGGCGCTGAAACTTCTGCAATACGGCGAAACCGTTGATCAGGTTGCGCAAGAAGCCATGCCGCATTTGCTGTGCACTTATTTGTATGATCTCGCCAGCTTGTTTATGACTTTCTACGAAGCCTGTCCTATTCTGAAAGACGGCGTCGACGTAGAAATTCGCAACAGCCGCTTGATTTTGAGCGACTCGGTTGCACAAACCCTGCGCGCGGGTCTCGAATTGCTCGGCATCGAAGTCATGGAAAAAATGTAAGCTCCATTATCAATACTAATTTTTCTCGACAAGCCCGAATTTTCGGGCTTGTTTTTTCTTAAACACCATCAATTTTTTCAGCCTGGCCTTGAACATAAAAACATATCGCCAGCGCTTTTATTTTTTGGAATCGAATTTTTATGTGGTTTAAAAATCTGCGCGTCTATCGCTTGACGAAACCTTTTACTTTATCGCCGGATGAGCTGGATGCAGCACTGGAACAAAAAGCATTTCAGCCCTGCGGCAAACAGGATCTTTCTGTTTACGGTTGGGTGCCGCCGCTCGGGCGCCACGGTAAACAACTGGTCCATGCCACCAACGGTTATATGATGATTTGCGCCAAACGCCAGGAAAAAATCCTGCCCGGCTCAGTGGTGCGTGAACAATTGGAAGAAAAAGTTGCCGCCATAAGTCAGGAAGAAGGCCGCAATGTCGGCCGCGCGGAAAAACAAAATCTCAAAGAAGAAATTATTTTTTCCCTGCTGCCACGCGCGCTGGTGCGCTCACAATTGCAATTTGCCTACATAGCGCCACAGGACAATTGGATCGTGGTCAACGCATCGTCTGCCAAACGTGCAGAAGAACTGCTCAGCGCCTTGCGCGATGTTGTGGGCAGCTTGCCGGTGATTCCTTTTGCCACCAAACAAATTCCCAGCCAGACCATGACCCACTGGCTCGCCAATTCACAACCGCCTGCAGGATTTGCCTTGGGCGATGAGTGTGAACTGGAAGCGCCACGCGACGACGGTCGAGTAATTCGCTGCAAAAAGCACGATTTAACTGCGGAAGAATTGCTCAATCATTTAAAAACCAATATGACGGTACGCAAATTGGCGCTGACTTGGCAGGACTCCATCGAGTGCGTGATCGATCACGAGTTGGCCATCAAACGCCTGAAATTCAGCGAGCGCATTCTCGATAAAGCGACAGATCGCCACCCGGAAAGCGCGGCCGAAGAATTCGATGTCGACTTCTCTATCATGACCATGGAATTAAAAGAATTTCTCGATGCGCTACAGGAGGCGTTCGGCGGCCTCGATACCAAAGCGCGCGCTGTTGACTTAAGCGATGATTAATGGAGAACGGCTAATATGAAAACTTTTGAGTTGGAGGGCCTTGGGTGCCCCATCAATCAAGGGAGCCATTATGAGTAATCCAAACCCCTACTCTGCCCCAAACGCAGACCTCACGGTTCCTTACGAAAAAGGTGAGTTTGAGCTCCACGCCCCTCGCACGGTAAATGCCAGTCAAGGTGTACAGTGGTTGGTCGACGGGTTTAATTATTTTAAACAGGGTGCAGGCATCTGGATCGCAATCACCATTATTGGAATTTTGCTGATGGTTGGGCTCAGCATACTGCCGGTGATCAATTTTGTCGTTTCGCTCACAACCTATTTGTGGGTCGGTGGATTGATGCTGGGATGCAAAGCTCTGCACGACCGGGAGCCGCTGAAAATCAGCCACTTATTTGCTGGATTCAGCGAAGAGTTAGGTCCGCTTCTGCTCCTAGGTGTGGTGCTGATGGCAGCAACCTTTGTGCTTGTAATTGTCGCCGTGGTTGCAGTTATGGTTCTGACCCCCTTGTTATCATTGTCGACGGGAGGTTTAGACCTCCTTCTCATTCCGCTTATTAGCCTTGTTATTCTCGCTCTCTACACTCCGATCATTATGGCGGCGTGGTTTTCGCCCGCTCTTATAGTGCTGCACAAAGTGCCCTTGTTTGAGGCGATGTCCATGAGTTTTAAGGGCTGCTGGAGAAACATGGTGCCTTTTTTACTTTATGGGCTTGTCTTGATGGTCTTGGCTGTTCTTGCGATATTCACTCTGGGCTTGGGCTTTCTTGTTCTGATCCCCGTGATATACGCTTCAATATTTTGTTCCTATAAAGATATTTTCGTAGACGAATAGAATTAGAAAGCCGTCCAGTTGGACGGCTTTTTTATCTCCTGCGATACCCGCCCATTTTCAAAGACGCAAACCAGTCGCGTTTATTCATATAAAAACTCAACATGGTCGGGCTGAGGTTTTTTAAGGCCTCCCGCTCTGAACGTTCATCCTTCTCGGCCAAACGTGCGCGCACCAGATTGAGCGCCGCGCGGTTAACGGCATTGTCGATTTCCACCCGCTGCAGAACCGGCAGATTGTCCATGACCGCAACCAATCCCGGTTGCTGGATCAATAAAAATCCAAGGAACAACTCTGCGGGCCAATCTTCGTCGAAAGCGAGAAATTGGTCCCAGCGCTCCACCAATAATTCGCCCTGCTGGCCGATCAGACGCTCACCGTCGCTGGGGAAACGTTCGAACAATAATCCCCACAAAAGATAAAACGCATTCACCTGCTGACACTGCAAAAAGCCGTGGGCAAGCCGCGCCAACAATATGGGAGAATCAAACAAAGCAGGTTCTTTTTCCAGGCTTTGCACCAATGCCTGCCAGTCCGGAATTTGTTTGTAGGCGTAGCTGATGTGCAAATCCGGCTCTGCAGAAGAAAACGCATGCTGCTGCAGATTATCGGCAAGCCGGCGCCAGGCAAAGGCGAGAAAATCTCTTTTTTTGTTTCCCAACAATTCGCTAGCAAGCGGCGCCACTTCCTGGTCGAGGCCGTAAAATTCCGCTGCCAAATTTTCTTGTTCGATATTGGTATTGGCGCTGCAATGCAGCCCGTAATTAATCAGATCCTGATAGCCACCGAGTTTGCGATGGCTGGCATTTAATTTGGCCAATCGTTGCAAGGCTTCATTGGCGCTGTCGAATTGTCGGTTGGCCAAGGCGTCGAGCACCTGGTTCTCCGCAATGGCAGCGGAGTTGTCCATAAATAAGTCCATTTGCGGCGCATCTTTGGGCGAGGTCCAGCGCGCCGCCAACAAGTTGTGCCACTCTGCATCTTTGCTGATGCGCAATGGCGCACGCTGCTGGCCATTCCAGGCGTAAAAGGTTTGCGCCTCCTGCTGCAATTTCAATTCGCGGCAGGTTTGCTGCGCCTGCTGCAATAAGCGGAGTAGATCCTCCGATGAGAGCGTAAAAGCGTCATCGAGGGTTTCGACCCGCCCGTAACGCCAATCTTCATAGGCTGCGTAGGGAATAAAATTTTCTGCCAGCATCCAATCCAATAAGCAAAACTGTCCCTGCTGGCTTACTTGAGAATCAACAGTTGCTATATCAGCCATAAGGTTTTTGTTCTCCAATTATTATTCGGTCGGACGAAATCACACAGATACTTCGTCGTCCTGCCATAAACGCAACAGGTCTTCGAGTTTCAACGCGAACTCTATGCCGCTGTCTTGCGCCTGGCGATTGACTTGCGCGCTCAGCAAGGCTTTGTTTTCCTGCAGCTGCGCAATTTTCTCTTCAATAGTGTTTTCCGCAATTAACTTGTAAACGAACACCGGCTGGGTTTGACCTATACGGTGGGCGCGGTCGGCTGCCTGCTCTTCCGCGGCGGCGTTCCACCATGGGTCAAAATGAATCACCGTATCCGCACGCGTCAGATTCAAACCGACTCCACCCGCTTTCAAGCTGATCAAAAACACCGGCGCTTCACCTTTTTGGAAAGCTTCCACCAGTTCAGCACGGTTGCGGCTCTGGCCTGTCAGTTTTAAATAGGAAATCTGCCGCTGCTCCAGCTCCTCCGCCAATATGTCCAACATACTGGTGAACTGGGAAAACACCAGCGCCGCCCTGCCCTCGGCAACCAAGGACTGCAGCATCTCTAAACAATATTCGGTTTTTGCGGACGACACCTTGTCCTGGCGCAAAAGTTTTGGATCGCAACAGGCTTGACGCAAACGCGTTAAAGCTGTTAACAGGAGAATTTGTTTCTGGCCGGGGTTATCGACTTTCTCCAGCTCCAAGGCCAGATTGCTCCAACCTTCCCGTTTTAACTGCTGATAAAACAGGCTCTGATCTTCGCCAAGCGGAATCAGTTGCTGAACCACCGTTTTCGGTGGCAAATCTCGCGCCACCTGGTTTTTTGTGCGTCGCAACAGCAATGGCGCAACCCGTTGCAATAACAACTGCAAACGGTCGGCACGTCCTTCCTGTTCAATGGGTTTTTGGTAATAGGACTTGAATTGTCGCTGACTGCCCAATACTCCCGGGCAGAGAAATTCCATCAAGGCCCAGAGTTCACCCAGATGATTTTCCACCGGCGTACCGGACAAACAGAGCCGATTTTGTGCACGCAGTTGGCGCACAGATTGGCTAATTTGTGTCGCAGGATTTTTAATTGCCTGCGCCTCATCCAACACCAGCCAGCTGAGGGATTTCTGCAGCCAAAAATCCAGATCCCGCACTACCAGGTTATAACTTGTTATCAATATATGCGGTTCGCGCTTGGGCCAATTTTGATGCCGCTGGCCACCGTGGACTATATGCACCCGCAGATGCGGGCAGAAGCGCTTGGCCTCGCGCGCCCAGTTGGATAACAAACTGGTGGGCGCAACGATCAAAGCGGGCGCGGCCAGAACTCCCTGTTTTTCCTCCAGGCTGAGATGCGCCAGGGTTTGCAGGGTTTTACCCAAGCCCATGTCATCAGCCAGCAGGCCGTTAAAACCTGTGCGTTTGAGGTGTTGTAACCAGCACACGCCCAGCCATTGATAGGAGCGCAGTTCGGCTTGCACGCCACTGGCGGCGGGGTCCAATAATTCCGGGGATTGCTGCAGCTGTTCGGCCTGATGCAACAGCGTCAGTTCGCCACTCCATTCCGCCTCATCCGGCAGGGATTTGCGCAGTTCGTTCAGTCGGTACATCTGGCTGCGGGGAATACCGTCGCCGCCGTACCACTCGCTGAGATCTTCCAATTCCTCGGCCAGCGCGCCCAATACACCTGCGGGCAGCACCAGGATTTTTCCGTCGATATGCAGCTCGGTGTGATCCCCCTGCAGGCTTTGGTTAAGCGCCCGCAAGCGTTTAAGCAGCATCAACAGGTCATATTTTTTCTCGTCGATCGTCAGATCGAGTTCGAGCTGCCAGCTGTTCTCTTTCTGTCCCAAAGCAACCTGCCAACGGCTGGGGGCCACATAGGCGTGGCGAAACCCTGGAGCGAAGTCGACGACTAAACCGAGTTTTTCCAGATGCGCGCGATGTTCGAGCAGCAGCTGTTTCCATTGCTGCTTGCCGGCAGGGCGCCAGCGATTGGATGCTTCTTGGCGCAGTTGCCCGGCAAAGTGGCTGTCGAGATAGCGGGCAAGTTGCGCAATAGCGGTATCTTCAGTCGCGGATTGCCGCGCGACAACCAGCAGCTCTTCGCCTGTCCAAAAACGCGCGTCTTCTACCCCTTCCTGATAAAAACAGAGCGAATCCGCGCTGTAGCGGAATCGCACCGAAAAGGTGTCGTCCGCTTGGCAAGCGAGAACCGGTTGAACATGTGCCTCGCAATGGCGCGAGTGGAGTATTCGCGGCAGTGGTAGCCCAAGCTCTGACCAGTGATCCTGGTATTGCTCAATAAATCGCTCTAGGTCTCCAGGAGCGATTGCGACCGAGTTGCGAATTTCCGCGAGGGCCTTATCCGCCAGATTACTGATGGCCGGTCGCACCTGCTGGCCTTGCACTACAACGCCAATGGAGTGCGTCGCCCACAGCTCAGCCCCGCGCGGGCAGGACCACAGCAATTTTTGCTCGCCGGCGCTATCGATTTGCCATTGGGGCATCAATTCAATTGGGGTGCCCCAATGCAACGCCTTAGCACCTTCCGCGGACGAGGCGGTGAAGCTTTTTTGCGTATCGATGATTTGCTTGAGGAAGTGGTCATCGGGCGCGCCGAGATCGCCAGCAGAGCGCCCGATCCAGCCGCTGTCCTGCTGAATCAAGGTGCGTAAAACGGCGAGATCTTGGAGATTGATAAACGGCGGCGGCAATTGCAGGTGCGCCGGCTGGATCTCATAGGGCTGACCGAATTCGCGCAACAGGTCGTTTTCGACCGTGGCCAAGCGCAACGTGAGAGTCAGGCTTGCTGGGGCGCGCTGTTCAAGGAAATAGCAAAGTTGCAATCCTGCCGGTGATACAGGGCTTTGCTGCTGGCGAAGCCGGGCGAGAAAACTCATGACGCAGACGCTGACAACCCTTACAAAAACGGGCTGGCATTATACCCAGCCAAAATTGTCGGGCTAGCCTTGTGCCGTGAACCAACCTGGCGCCATAAACTATCTTGGCGCCATAAATAGTCTCTAGGGAACAGAACTAAACCGCTACGCCAAATAAGCTCCCCACCGCGCTAGTGGCGGCCATCGCCAGAGCGCTCCAGCCGCAGACGCGCAGCGCCGCGCGCACAACCGGTGCGCCACCGGCTTTCGCGGCGATGCCACCGAGCAGGCCGAGAAACAGCAGGCAGCTCACCGCGACAGTCCATTGCAATATTCCAGACGGCGACAGTAAGACGACCGCCAAGGGCAAGGAGGCTCCAGAGGAAAAGGATGCTGCTGACGCCAGCGCCGCCTGAACTGGCCGGGCGCGAGTATTGACGGAGATACCAAGCTCATCGCGCGCATGAGCACCTAGAGCATCATGTTCCATCAGTTGCGTGGTGACCTGTTCCGCGAGCTGCCGATCCAAGCCTCGATTAATGTAAATTTGCACCATCTCCTGATGCTCATACACTGGGTCGCGCTCCAGCTCGCGACGTTCCAAATCGAGATCCGCTTTTTCGGTATCCGCCTGAGAGCTGACCGAGACGTATTCACCTGCCGCCATGGACATGGCCCCGGAAACCAATCCCGCCACCCCCGTCAATAACACAGTGCTCGAATCGCTTCCGGCAGCGGCAACCCCCATAACCAGACTCGCCGTAGACACAATTCCGTCATTTGCCCCAAGCACCGCCGCTCGCAACCAGCCGACCCGGTGAATACGATGTTTTTCCATATTTGCTCCGCTAGCGTTTTTCTTGACAAGTATGGCCCTATAGAAAAGTCCGCGCCATTAAAACTTAACAAACCAGAACTTACCCCAACCCCGGGATTCCAATTGCAATAGTCGTATTTGCTGCAACAAAACTGGGCGAATAAAGTCGTACTTCATAAGCAGAGTGATAATTCATAAAAAGCGGCTATTTGTCCTTTGTCGCTTTTTTAAAAGTCGTTCCAAATTAACCGAGCGGAGGCATTATGAAAAATGAAATTTGGATACTAACCGCCGATGCACATAAAGCCCGTGTTTTTAAAACCGAGCCATTGGGAAAAAACTGGGAGGAAATCAAAACCTTTATTCAACCGGACACAATTTTGCCAGAACAAGATTTGGTCAGCGATAATCTCAGCCGTCGTAACCACGGCTCCGCTCAACCTCGCACAAACCCCAAAGACAAACGCATCCAGGAATTTGCCCGCGATCTTACGCATTTTCTAGAAGCGGAACATAAAAACGGCTCTTTCTATAAGCTCGGACTGGTGGCGGAGCCTCATATGTTAGGCGAGCTGCGCTCGCGCTTCAGTGATCAACTGGCAGACGACATCACTTTTGAAATAGGCAAAAATATGACGCAATTTAATCCCGCCGAATTTCGCCAGCATTTGCCAGAGCGCTTAGCACCATCGCCGAATTTATAGTTTTTAATTGTCGGGAGGGAGTGAGGTTAAAACAGCCACCGCTTCGTCCTCCAACGGAATAAATGCCTGCACCAACCCTCGCCGCTCCAGCGGCGAGCCTCCGGTAAAAATACTAAACGCCGGCATAATGCAATGGGTCCGATAAAACGCAAATACCGGCAAGCGCAAACCATTCTTAAAAATCACCGGATGGGTGTGACCAAAAAATAAAAATTGATCTGATTTTGAAGGCTTATCTGCTTCATCATGATAAAAACCAAATGGCCCACACTCCCAACCGTGCTCCTGCAATACAAGCGGCAGAGAATATAAAAAACGGCGATTCGGCCTATCGTGGTTGCCGACGATTACCATAATTTCCGCATTTAAATTTTCACACCACTGCTCCACCTCCTCACAAACACGTTTGGTCAAACCACTGCGGTGATGAACAAAATCGCCGAGAATCAGCAAACGATCTGCAGATGCAGACGATACAAGCTGGGTCAAACGATTAAGATCTTCCTGTAATACCTGCCCCGGCACTGCTATACCAGCGCGCTGAAATGTCTGGGATTTGCCGATATGCACATCCGCCACTATCAACGTTTTTTCTTCGTGCCAATAGAGCGCTCTTTGCGGCAATAGGCTCAGGGTTTGTCCATGTATGGATAGGCTATGCGCGCCGATCATGGTTTCGACCACTGCCGGACGAGTTTTGCCACGCGCTCGGCAATGGATTCATTGGTCAAATGCGACGATACGCGCTCCGTCAACAAAGGAAATCCAAAAGGCGTGGGGTGGGGAATATGGCGAATTATCAATTCGGCGGATCCCAATCTTTGTAAGGTGCGTTGTAAGCGGGATTGTTCAAAAAACTGGTCCAAAGCTTCCCGCTCCGCCTGTCGCAACAATAAATTGTCCGGCTCATAACGCTGAAATACGTCAAATAAAAGTGACGCACTGGCTTGTAACTGACGCGCAAGGTGGCGACGACCGGGATAATTTTGATTGACTAGACCTGTGATGCGCGCAATATCGCGAAATTGCCGTTTAGCCATACTGCTGATATTCAGGCTGGCTAAAATATCGTCCGCTAAATTTTCAATGCTGAAAATTTCCGGCTTTAGTAGTTCTTCAAACGGAAAGACCTCGCGACTCAGCAATTCCATCCCATAATCATTTACGGTTAACGAAAATGTCGCTCTGGTCGCGCGGGTAAAGCGATAGGCCAATAATGGCGCTAGACCTTCGTGTACGAGACGACCATCAAAGGGATAGAGAAATAAATGATATCCCTCGCGCGTGCGACATGTTTCCGCCAATAACTGGTGCGATTCGGGCACTGCGGATAATTGTGCCTGGCGCTCGAGAATCACCCCCACTGCGGCTAATTCCGGCGATGTCTGTCGCGCTTTTTTTTCGCTTGTCAGAATTTGGCGGATTTCCTCACTCAAGGATTCCGAGATCGGCAAACGGCTGCCAGGCCATTTGGTGATGGCGCGACTGCTTTTTTCACTCAAGCGCACCAGCACTGTATCGTCTTCCACGCGAAACAATTCCAGAGTGCGGCCTGCGAAGACAAAACGATCACCCTTCTTTAAGCGGCTGATAAAACCTTCTTCGATCAAGCCTAAACTTTTACCGCGTAAAAATTTCACCTTAAGCTGCGCATCCGAATGAATGGTTCCTATATTCATTCGATGAATATGAGCGAGGCGCGGAGTGACAATTCGATAACGCCCAGCAGGATCGCGGACGATTTTATGATATTCGCTGTAGGAGCTAAGGTTCTGACCACCGTGCTCAACCAGAGCCAACACCCATTCAAACTCCTGCCAGGTTAAATCCCGGTAGGATGTGGCGGTTTTAATTTCCGCAAACAATTCTGCGGGCATAAAACCATCACCTGCAGCGCAAGACACCAAATGTTGCGTCAAAACATCGTAGGGCTTTTGTAAACGCGGGCGAGATTCCACCTCGCCTTTTTCTATAGCACTGCGCGTCGCAGCAAACTCCAATAATTCGAGTGCGTGAGTAGGCACGCAGGTAATTTCGCAGGATTCGCCGATACGGTGATGAGCGCGCCCAGCCCGTTGAATGGTTCGAGCAATACCTTTGGGCGAACCAATCTGATAAACCCTCTCCACCTGGGGAAAATCCACTCCCAAATCCAATGACGAGGTGCAAACGACAAGCTTGATCAAGCCGGATTTCAACCCCGATTCCACAAAATTGCGCGAACGTTCATCGATGGAGCCGTGGTGTAAAGCCATCAGTCCCGCCCACTCCGGGCGCGCATCGAGAACTTCCTGATACCATTTTTCCGCCTGATAACGGGTATTGGTGAAAATCAGAGTACTGCGCCCTATATCCAGATCCGCCACCAACTTATCCCGCATTGGCCAGCCCATGGAAAGCTGTCCACCTGATCGGGAATTAGGGATCGCAAATACACAGCGCGATCAATTTCCGCATTAATAATGACCGGTTTTTGCAAAGTACCCAACGCTAATTGAGCTGCACTTTCTGGATCAGCCAAAGTTGCCGACAAGGCCCAGGTTTGCACCAAGGGGGAATAATGACGCAACCGCGCCAATCCCAGCTCCAACAAAATTCCGCGTTTGCCTCCGGCTAATTCATGCCATTCGTCTACCACAACCATTTTGGTCTGGCGAAACTGTTCGCGCGCCTCCGGATAAGAGAGCAATAAAGCAAAAGATTCAGGCGTGGTAATTAAAATATGCGGCAAATTCTGCTTTTGTTTGCGGCGCAATGAAGCTTTGGTATCACCGGTACGGGTTTCTATGCGGATATCCAAACCCAAATCAGAGCAGGGTTTGGCGATTGCCTTTTCCACATCGCGACTCAATGCGCGCAGCGGGGTGATATAGAGCAATTGCAATCCTTCTGCGGCAATTTCCAGAAGGCGAGCCAAGGTCGTAAATACTGCAGCGTAGGTTTTTCCGGATCCTGTCGGCACATAAATCAGGCCGCTTCGACTTTGAATTTGTTCCTGCCATGCACGGCGCTGAAATGGCAGCGGCTGCCAGCCTTGCGCGGCAAACCAATTTTCGATGCGCACCCAGGAATTTTCGCCGGAGCGTTTTCGCGCAGCGCGTTTCATCGGGCGGATTGTCTCGATTGTTCGGCTGGTGTTATATGAATCAGGGATTTTAAATTTTCCAGGGTATCGGCTTCTTGATAAGGCTTGTCCTCACGCCAGCGTTTAATGCGCGGGAAACGCACCGCCACACCAGATTTATGCCGATTAGACAGGGCGATATTTTCAAAAGCCAATTCAAACACCAATTCCGGTTTGACCGAGCGCACGGGTCCAAACCGCTCAACTGTATTGCGACGAATCCAATTATCCACACGATTGATTTCCGCATCGGTCAAACCGAAATAGGCTTTGGCCACCGGCACCAGCTCATCACCTTGCCATAAGGCAAAAGTGTAATCCGTATATAAATTTGCGCCTTCCCGCCCCCGGCTGGGCGTACAGGAGCACTGCATCAATGGTGTAAGGTTCGATTTTCCATTTCCACCAATCGCCCTTTTTCCGCCCGACCTGATAAGTCGAATCGAGACGCTTAAGCATCAAACCTTCAACACCGTGATGCCGCGATCTATCGCGCAACGCGGTTAATTCATTCCAGGAGGAAAAGGAAATCGATGGCGATAATTGCAAACGCGGGTTAGCAACCGTTTCGACAATCTTTTGCAATTGTTGCCTGCGTTGTTGCAAAGGCCTATCACGCCAATCTTCTTCCTGCCATTGCAAGAGATCATAGGCCATAAAAATAACCGGGTTTTTCTGCAGCACACTGCTGCCCGGCTTTTTTCGCCCTAAACGTTTTTGCAAGGCGGCAAAATCCATAGGTGCATTTTCCATCCAAGCGAGAATTTCGCCATCCAGAACTGCGCCGTCCGGTAATTGATAAGCCAATTCCACCAATTCCGGAAATTGTTCGGTGACCAGTTCCTCGCCGCGCGACCAGATCAGCACTTCGCCATTTTGCTGCATCATCTGTCCGCGAATTCCGTCCCATTTCCATTCCGCTGACCACTCCTGTGGTTCGCCGATGGATTCCAGGTTTTGCTCCAGCGGATAAGCCAAATAAAATGGATAGGGTCGCGGGCTTGCGCGGGAATGGCCTTCCACGCTCATCGCTTGCTGGAAAAATTCTGCATTCGGCTGCCACGCACCGACAAAACGGTGGGCAATCACAGCAGGATCCAAATGCGCCACTTCCGCGAGAGCGCGCAATACCAAGGTTTTGGATACGCCGACACGGAAAGCACCGGTCAGAATTTTATTGAGAACAAAACATTCCGCGACACTCAATAATTGCCACCATTGTTTGATGCGCTCGCCCTGCTCTGTTTTTTCCAATTGCATCAGCGGCAGAATTTCCCCTTCCATCCACTGGCGCAAAGTGCGATTGTCCAGATGGGATCGGGGATGGCCGACAAGCAGCGCGATGGTTTCTGCAGTATCACCTACCGTATGATAGGAATCCTCGAATAACCAGTCGGGCATAGCGGTGAATTCCAGCGCCCAATTTTGCAAATCGCGGGATGAAATAAACCGCTTCATGCGCTCGCCCATCAGAAAAAATGCAGCCCAGGCGGCGTCGCCCGCGCTGGCATCCTGAAAATAATTCACCATTGCCGCCACTTTTGCGTTGGTGGAAGTGGTGGTATCCAGTGCTTGAAATAATTCGACAAACCGCTTCACATCCGCACCTCGGCTTCCATTTCATCTCCGGTAAAAAGGGTATCGAGCGAATGTGCTTCCATGCCTTCGTGGCTGAGATAGCGGGCGAGCAGATCCTTGTAACCGTGAGTGACATAGATTTTTTGCGCACCGCACTCCCGCACCGTACGCAATAAGCTCGGCCAGTCGGCGTGATCGGATAATACAAAACCGCGCTGATAACCACGCCTGCGTCTATGCCCGCGCACGCGCATCCAACCAGATGCAAATCCCGTGGAAATATTTTTAAACCGTTTCATCCACACTGACCGATGCGCAGATGGTGGTGCCAACACTAAAGCACCCGCATAGGAATGATTTTTGGCTAAATCAGTGGTAGGTATTGTGGGCAACATTTCGATGCCCGCTTTGCGGTAAATATTGGTCAGGGTTTCCACCGCGCCGTGGGTATAGACAGGTTCGTCGGTAAAACGCGTCAATTCCGCCAATATTCGCTGGGCTTTGCCGAGGGCGTAACAAAATAATAACGACGTAATACCCTGATCGCGGTTATCGCTCCACCACTGAAAAATTTCCGCTACGGTTTGATCTCCGGCCTGCCATTGATAGACCGGCGCACCAAAGGTCGCTTCGGTGATCAAAACATCACTCGGCACAATTTCAAAAGGCTCACAGCTCGGATCGTCACAACGTTTATAGTCACCGGTCACCACCCACACTTCGCCTTCCGCCTCGATACGCACTTGCGCGGAACCCAGGATATGTCCGGCCGGATGGAGCGAAACAATGACATCACCAAATTGCCGGCGTTCGCCATATTCCAGGGGATGCAAATGTGGAGCCTGCGGCAAACGATGCTGCAGAATAGGAAGTGAATTGACGCTGGCAAAATAATGTTGCGAGCCGAAGCGCGCATGATCGGAATGCGCATGGGTAATAATCGCGGTTTCCGTCTCACCCCAGGGATCAACATAGAAATTTCCCTGTGGGCAATAAAGACCCCGCGGTGTCACCTGGATCAATTGTGCCATACGCAACACACCATTTTTTATTTATGGTTGTTTGACGAATTTTGCGAATGACAAGTTCCAGTTAATTCATTGTGCTGCGTTTAAGCTCCGCTGCATCGAGACGATACATCTACGCAATGGGCAGTCGCACTCTAAATCTCGACCCCGCACCCAAGGTTGAACTCGCACTGATGCTACCGCCGTGCAATTCCACCAGCCGTTTGGTAATCGCGAGGCCCAGGCCCGTGCCGCCGTATTTTCGGTTATCGGTGCCGTCCACTTGCTCGAAGGATTCAAAGATTTTTTCCACTTGGTCTTCTGGAATACCAATACCTGTGTCAACCACATCAATTACCACTGTTTTGTTCTCGTGCCTGGCACTGACCGTGATGGACCCCTGGTCGGTAAATTTCACGGCATTGCCCACCAGGTTATAGAGAATTTGCTGCAGACGCCCTTCATCCGCCAAAACCGGTGGAATGGTTTCCGGCACAGCATTGATCAACTCAATGGGTTTGCCGTTGACCAGCGGCTCGGTAATTTTCAGCAACAGCTGCACGGACTCATGCACTTTGACCGGTCGCGGATGTAATTGCAGTGTGTGATTTTTCAGTTTGGAAAAATCCAGAATATCATTCACCAGATTCGCCAAACGTTTACCGCTGTAGGCGATCATTTCCAGATATTTTTTCATAGGCTCTGGCACCGGGCCTGCAGCGCCGTCGAGCAGCGATTCTGACAAACCTATGATGCCGTTGAGCGGGGTGCGCAATTCATGCGAGGTGTTTGCGAGAAATTCATCTTTTAATTTATCCAGTTCCTGCAACCGTTGATTCAACGTGTGCTCGCGCTCGAATGCCTGTTTTTTCAGTTGAAAATACATCACCAGATAAATCAGCAAAATCGTTATAAAGCCATACAACAAGTAGGCCCACCAAGTCCGCCACAGCGGTGGAGATACCACTATTTTGACTTGTGCACCTGTTTGGCTCCATAAACCTTCGTTATTTGAGCCACTTACATAAAAGGTATAGGTTCCTGGATCGAGGTTTGTATAGGTGGCGGTGCGTTTTTTACCAACGTTTTGCCAGGTTTTATCAAAGCCTTCCAATTTATAGGCGTATTGATTTTCCTCTGACGAACGGTAATTCAACGCGGCAAATGAAAATGAAAATACCGATTGATCATAATTCAAATGAATGGTATCGATTCGATACGGCGCTTTGGTCAAGGGTGAGCCTGGAACACCTATGGCAACGGGCTTGTTAAAAATCTGAAAATCGGTAATTACAACTGGCGGCACATAAGAATTGTCATGCAGTTCCGTCGGATTAAATAAGGTGAGTCCTTTGCTGCTACCGAATAGCAATTCGCCTGTGTGAATTTTGCTTGGCGTGTCGCGATTAAATAAATTTCCCGGCAATCCGTGGCGTTTATCGTAGGAGCGGAATAATCGGGCTGCCGGATCAAATCGCGCTAACCCTTTATGAGTACTCACCCAAAGATTATTTTGATCATCTTCGATAATGCCCGTGACAACATCATCCGGCAGCCCCTGCTCCTGTCGGTAGGCGGTAAATCGGCGATTGGCAACATCCATACGATTCAACCCACCGCCGTGCGTTCCCAACCATAAATTTCCCTTGCCGTCTTCGTAAATCGCCTTAACGAAATCTGAACTCAGACTATTGCTGGCGCCCGGGCGATGACGAAAGCGTTCGAATTCCCCGCTGACGCGATCGAGCAAAAATAATCCGCGGGTTGAACCGACCCACAGATTGCCGCGCGAGTCTTCGTAAAGAACGCGGGTGTAAAAACTGGTATCGCCATCGATTTGACTTGGATGCGGCGTGAAATGGGTGAAATCATCAGTGGAGCGGTTGTAGCGATTGATGCCCTCCTCCGTGGCAATCCAGAGATTATTGTCGCGATCCACCAGTAAATCCCAAGGCTCTCTGCCCAATAAGCTGCCGGGCGCAGACGGATCTGGCATATATTGGCGAAATGTTCCGGTTTCCGGATTAAACCGGTGTAATCCCGCTGCCCACACACCAATCCAAAGATCACCACTGGGATCGCCCGTAATACTTAAAATGGTGTCGCCACCTTGAATAGAAGTCGGATCATCCGGATCGTGGCGATAGGTGGTGAAGGTTAATTCCTCGCGACTAAACAAGCTCAAACCATATCCCCCACCGATCCAGATATTTCCCTGCGCATCCTGAAAAGTGGCCAAAATACCGCCTTCCGGAACTGTATTGGGGTCGTTAGGGTTATAGGTGAAATTGCGAAATACCGACGCCTGGCGGTCCACCATATCCACTCCGGAGGGGAAATAGCCAATCCACAAATCCCCGGCGCGGTCTTCGAAAAACACCATAGCCACATGATTGCCTGGACCATGGGGATCGCCCTCGCGGTAGCCAAAACGACGCGACGCACCTGTGTCCGGATCCATCACCATCAGCACACCGCCATCGCCCACCCAGATATTGCCGTCGCGATCTTCCGAAATAGTCCAAACCGCTTCGGTTTTCTCGCTGGTGTCGTAGGGATAGCGAACAAATCGCTCTTTTTCGTGCACAAATCGGTTAAGGCCGCCGCGATAGGTGCCGACCCAAAGGCGATTCTGGCTGTCGACAAATAAGGAGCGCACGTCATTGTGGCTGAGACTGGATGGATTTTCCGGATCGTGGCGAAAATGCTGAAACGCAATTTCTTTTGGATCAAACCGGCTGAGCCCGCCAGTGTGGTTGCCGATCCAGATATAGCCGTTTTTATCCTCAGCCAGCGCTGACACCACGCTGTCGCCGCCCTTTTTCGGATAAGGGTCATAAAAATAACGCGTAAACTTTCCGGTTTCGCGGAAAAACCGGATAAATCCGCCGCGTGTGCCTATCCAAAAACGCCCTTCACTGTCTTCCAGGAGAAAGCGGCCATCGTTGACGCTTTGACCGGTGGCGGATTCGGATTCGTGCAGATACACCTCGAAAGAGTCCGTATCGGCGATATAGCGATTCAACCCCGCCTGAGTGGCAATCCAGAGTTCGCCGTCGCGGGTTACCAGCAGATGATTGACGAAACTATTGCTGAGGGAACCGGCGACACCTTCCTGATGGCGGTAAAAGGTAAGACCGTAGCCGTCATACCGCGCCAGGCCATTGTCACCGCCGAACCAGATAAAACCATCGTGATCCTGAGCTATAGCGGTTAAATACCCTATGGCTTCCAACTGGTCGGGCAGAATATGGCGGAAAGAGAGATTCTGCGGCAGTGTTCGGGCACTGACCGACAGACATTGCAGCCATAACCATCCCATCCAGCACAGCAGCGCGCAAAATCGATAACTCGTAAACCATTTACGCTGTGTTTTTCCCATGAAAAAAGTCCACGTATTTTCCGCCTCGGGCCCGGCATCATAACAACCGGCTTTGCACTGCAAAACCGCGATGGGCAAATCCTCACTGCCTTGACGCTTGCGGATTCGAGTTCATACACTGCCGCGCACTTTTAGCCGCCATGCGTCCTACTGATTTTCCATGAGCCAATCACCCGATCTGCCGATTTTCTCAGTACTTGCAGACATCACCCAGTCATTGCAGCAGTGCGATCAGTTGGTGCTGGAAGCTCCGCCGGGCGCTGGCAAAACCACCCAGGTGCCACTGGCTCTGCTTGACCAGAGCTGGCTGCGCGGTCGCATCTTGATGCTGGAGCCGCGCCGTATGGCGGCGCGCTCGGCCGCCCAGCGCATGGCGGATCTGTTGGGCGAAGCGGTCGGTGAGCGCGTCGGCTATCGCATCCGCCAGGAAACCCGCGTCAGCGCCAAAACCCGCATCGAAGTTGTCACCGGCGGTGTTCTCACCCGCCTGCTGCAGGACGACCCGGGCCTGAGTGACTACAGCGCGCTGATCTTCGACGAATTCCATGAGCGCAGCCTCGACACCGACCTCGGCCTCGCCCTGGCTTTGCAGGGGCGAGAATTGCTGCGCGATAGCAACGACCCGCTGAAAATCATCGTGATGTCCGCCACTCTCGACGGCGGTCCTATCGCAATTCTCTTGAATGCCCCCGTTATCCGCAGCGAAGGGCGGATGTTTCCGGTGCGAACCACCTACGTCGGCAGCCGCGCCCGCCCGCAGGAGCCGGAATGGCTGGCGGTCCTGGCGCAAACCGTCCAGCAGGCACTGGCGCAACATTCAGGCAGCCTGCTGGTGTTTCTACCGGGGCAAAAGGAAATTCTGGCGCTACAGGAAATGCTCGTCGACAAGGTTGCTGCCGATGTTCAGCTGGCGCCGCTATACGGCACCTTGTCACTGGAACAGCAACAAACCGCTATCAATCCGGTTAAACCGCCCTATAAGCGCAAAGTGGTATTAAGTACCGATATCGCCGAAACCAGCTTGACCATCGAGGGGGTGGAAGTGGTAATCGACGGCGGCTGGCGTCGCGAACCCGCATTCGATCCGCGCTCGGGGCTGACCCGGTTGCATACCACACGGATCTCCCAGGCCTCCGCCACCCAGCGCGCAGGGCGCGCAGGGCGACTCGGCCCGGGCTTTTGTTACCGGCTGTGGCGTGCCGATGAAGTACTTGCGCCCTTCGCCAAAGCGGAAATCGAACAGGCGGACCTGGCGCCAGTGGCGCTGCAAATGCTGGCCTTCGGCGTGAATGACCCCACATCCCTGGCCTGGCTGACCCCTCCTCCAGCCGCAGCTTTTGCCCAAGCGCTGGATTTATTGCGCGCACTTCGCGCCATAGAGCGCGAAAGTTCTCAGCCCAAACTGACCGCGCACGGCCGACTGATGGCGGAATTCCCCGCCCATCCGCGCTTAGCCCATATGATGCTGCGCGCCGCCGATCTTGGCCTTGTGGAAACCGCCTGCGCCCTGGCGGCGGCAATTGAAGAGACCGGTCGGCCCGCGTTTTTGGGATCAGATGTCGAGCGTTGGGTAAACCAGCTGGAGACTTCCGGCGGCGGCTGGGCGCAGCGAGCGCGCAAACAGGCGCAACAATACCGCGCAGCACTGCCCGCCAAACAAGCCAAAGCCGATGTCAGCACCCCCTGCGGACTGCTGCTCGCCCTGGCCTATCCGGATCGAATTGCCCGCCAACGCCATGCCGGCAAACCGATGTACCAGCTCAGCAACGGCCGCGGCGCACAATTGGACGAGGCCGATCCACTGGCGCGGGAACCTTGGCTCGCAATAGCGGAAGTCGGTGGACTGGCCGGGCGCGGTGACGACCGTATCTTCGCCGCGGCCGCACTCGACGCGCGCCTGCTCGACGATGAACTCAAAGAATTGGTCGATACGCGGGAAATTCTCGATTGGGACAAAACCCAGGAGCGCTTTGTCGCAGAGCGGCGCTTTACGGTCGGTGCGATTATTTGGCGCAGCGAAAAACTGCAGGACATCAATCCGGAGCGCAGACGCCAGGCGCTCGCCAATATGATTCGCCAGGAAGGACTCGCGCTTTTGCCCTGGGAAGAACACCACCAACAATGGCGCGCGCGGGTCAATCTGTTGCGCGAACATGTTAACGATATGGATAGCGTTCAATGGCCGGATGTTTCCGATGAGGGATTGCTGGCGACTTTGGAAGATTGGTTAACGCCCTTCCTCGACAATATCAATAAGCTGGACGACCTGCGCCGCGTGGATCTATCCGCAGCTCTGACCAGCCTGCTGCCTTGGCCACTGCCGCAAAAACTCGATGAATGGGCGCCGGCTCATATCCAAGTCCCCTCCGGCTCCCGTATCTCCATTGATTACTGTCAGAATCCGCCAGTGCTCGCCGTCAAACTGCAGGAAATGTTCGGCTGCGAAACCACTCCACGCATTGCCCTCGGGCGGGTCGCATTATTGATTCACTTGTTATCACCCGCACAAAGACCCTTGCAAGTAACGCAGGATTTAGCGGGTTTTTGGCGTACCAGCTATCACGAAGTGAAAAAAGAAATGAAAGGCCGCTACCCCAAACATCCCTGGCCGGATGATCCACTGACTGCGCCGGCGACGCGGTTTACCAAAAAACATTCTTAGCAACCGCAGCAGCTGTTTTGTGTAATCTGCAACATGCTAACGAGGTACGCCGCCGACTTCATCAACAACTTGTTCGACCAAAAAACGCTCGCTACCCTCCGCACGCTTAGCTACCACATCGGCCAATAAATCCTGCAATACGGATAAATCGATAGGTTTAACCAAGTGGAGATCGAAGCCCGCGTCTTTCGACATATGGTTGTGGCGTTTTTCGCTCCAGCCGGTTTGAGCAACCACAACGGTGGAATCCAACGCAGGATTTTTTCGCAGCAAACGACAGGCTTCATAGCCGTTCATATCGGGCATTCCTATATCCATCAAAATAAGGTCGGGGCGATATTCCGCGGCAATTTCAATAGCAGTGGGGCCGTCGAACGCGGTCTTTGTTGTGTGGCCAAGCAAATCGATAAGTTGGGCAAGCGTTTTTGCCGATTCCCGATTGTCATCCACCACCAATATGCGCAACTCACTGGATGATTTATTTTGAATAGGCGGCTGTACTTGGTCGTCAGGTGCCGAGCTTTGTGCACGTGGTAATGTCACGGTAAAGCGACTGCCTTTACCCAAGCCATCGCTAAAGGCTTCGACACGACCGCCGTGCATACGCAACAATTGCTCCACCAAAGTCAGGCCGATTCCCAAGCCGCCGTGAGTTCTATCCAGGTGGTCCGCCACTTGAGAAAACATTTCGAAAATAAATGGCAATTTATCCGGCGGAATGCCCATGCCGTTGTCCTGCACGCTCACCACCACCTCAGCACCATTGGTTTCTACAGTCACCTCAATAAGACCACCAACGGGTGTGTACTTGGAAGCATTATTCAGAATATTGGTAAAAATCTGCGACAAACGCGTAAAGTCCGCGTCCAGCCAAATTTCGTCTTCAGGGAAATGTAATCGCAAGGTTTGCTGCCTTTCGACAACCATGGATTGCACAACCTCAATGGTATTTTGCAGCACACGTGATAGAGACAATCGCTCTTTACGCAACTCGACTTTACCGCAGGTAATGCGCGACACATCCATCAAATCGTCCACCAAACGCACCATTTGTACCAACTGGCGATTGATTAATTCGCGCATTTCATTGACTGCACTGGGGTTATGAGACATATCCATGATTTTTAGCGCATTGCTGATAGGGGCCAAAGGATTGCGCAATTCGTGCGCAAGAGTTGCGAGAAATTCATCTTTGCGTTTATCCGCTTCGCGCAAGGCCGCCTCACTTTCCCGCAATTTTTGTTCTGCCTCCCGTCGCAGACGCATATCGATATTTTTATCAATAATTAAGGCTGCAGTACCACCCAAAACTTCCACCGCCAAACGATCACCTGGCGATGGGCTTGTCATAGTATTGGCGTAATACAGCGCAAACGTGGCGAGCGGTTTTCCTTCGGTGGAAAAAATCGGCATAGACCAGCAAGCGCGCAGATTGTGGGAGAGGGCCAAGTCTTTGAAATCACGCCACAGCGGGTCGCGTTCTATATCGCCCACCATCACATTTTCCCGGCGATATACCGCTGTTCCACAGGATCCCGCATCAGGACGGACAAATATTCCATTAACACTGCGATTGTAGGATTCGGGCAAGCTCGGCGCTGCGCCGTGCCATAGTCGCTCGCCGGTTTCATCCAACAATAAAATGGACGCATAAACATCACTGCTGGATTGCAACTCCACCGTTTTGGCAAAAACGTCGAGAATTTCTGTCAAAGGCACACCGGCAACACTCATTTCCAGTGCACGTCTCTGCCCGTCCATGACGATTTCCATTCGCCGTCGATCCGTAATATCAAATACACAGCCAACAAAACCAATAAACCGATTTTGATTATCGTAGCGTGGAGATCCGGCACTGATCACCCAAATATATTCACCATTCTTTTGGCGCAAACGAAATTCACTGCGAAACGGCCTGCGTTCTGCAGTAGCGATTAAAAATTCCTCTACCTCAAAATCATTGGCGTGTATTTTTTTAAACCATTCAAAACCGAGATCTTGCGGTGCTGCTCCACCGGTCAGCTCGTACCATTGACGACTTAAATAAGTACACTCGCCCTCTGCATTTGTGGTCCAAAGAATCGCAGGTGAGCTGTCAGCAATCATATGAAAATGCTGTTCTTGTTCGTAGCGCTCTTCCTCCTTCATTAAAATTCCCTGCACCCGAGCTTTTAACTCGCGCGCACTGAAAGGTTTGACGAGATAATCGTCGGCACCGGCCTCCAGCCCTTCAATACGCGCTTCTTCACCAGCGCGGGCGGACAGCAAAATAATGGGAATATCCCGAGTTTCGCGTTTGCCACGCAATTCTTTCAACAAACCAAAACCATCCAGCTTAGGCATCATCACATCGGAGAGAATCAAATCGGGGCGCTGCCGTTTGATTTCTTCCAGAACCGCGCGCCCATCCCCCACCGCAACCACATGGTACGCATCACTTAGTATTCGCTGGATATAAACGCGCATATCCGCGTTGTCATCTGCCAATAAAATACGCTGGCGCTGGTTAGTCGATTCCGCTGTCGATGCTGCATTGTCCGGCAACCAGCGCAAAGCTTCTTCCACAAATGCTTCTGCGCGCGTAGCAGTGCTGACTTTGGCGCGCTCACTGCTAATTTGGTCCTGTGGCAGATGATTTTTGCCGAAGGGAATTTCAACGGTAAAAGTCGTTCCACGACCGGCGGCACTGTTTAGATGAATCGACCCGCCGTGCAGTTTTACCAGCTCTTTAACCAAAGCCAATCCAATACCCGTTCCTTCATGAGAACGCCCACTGGAATTTTCTACGCGGCGAAATCTTTCAAATATCTTTGCTCGATCTTCCTGCGCAATACCGACGCCCGTATCGGAAACTTGCAAAATGGCCGAGTCAGACTTGGCTCGTAAAACTACGCTGATGCCGCCCTTAAAGGTAAATTTGAAAGCGTTGGATAACAAATTGAAAACGATTTTTTCCCACAAATCCCGATCAACGTAAACAGGCCGAGGAAGTGGCGCGCAGTCAATCGATAAATCCAATCCCGTCCGTTCACAGGCAGAGCGAAAATTACTGGCCAGATCAGCGGTGAGAACAGCCAAATCCTCCGGTGCATAAACCGCCTGCATTCGCCCGGCTTCAACGCGGGAAAAATCCAGTAATGAATTTACCAGTTTCAATAAGCGCAAGCCGTTGCGATGCACAACTTTCAGGTCCATCCGGATATCTTCACGCAATTCATTATTGTCGAGTACATGCTTGAGCGGGCCGAGCATTAATGTCAGCGGCGTGCGGAATTCATGGGAAACATTGGAAAAAAAGATGGTTTTGGCTTTATCAATTTCGGCAAGCGCTTCGGCTCTTTTGCGCTCTTCCTCATAGGCAAGCGCATTGGCAATAGCAGCGGAAATTTGCCCCGCCACCAATCCCAAAAAGCTTTGGTAATTGTCATCAAAAAGTCGAAATGGATTCAGCCCAACCAATAAAAAACCGGATCGCCCCGTTTCTCCATTTGGGAGAATGGGCAAAATTGCTGCGGATTTAGGCGCTTCTTTCCATACACCTGTTGGTAAATTACCAAAATGCTGAGCCAGAAGATCAATCAGGGTAATTTGATGAACGACATTATCCAGCGGCCATGGAGAAGACTCTGCTGTCAATTGTGATGGCGCAGCCGGATGATCGCGTTCAATGCCCGATACGCCGCACAAAGAATAGGCCATGCCGTCAGCTTCTTTAAGATAAAGCGCAGCAAACGGCAGATCGTACTGATTGGAACGCAACGCCGCCATGCTATTTTCGCAAGCGCTGCGCCATGACTTGGTATCGACGATTTGTGCAGCCAAATAACTTAACAGCGCAAGCTGGCGCTCACTGATCACCCGCTGGGTATCGTCCGTATTCGCACAAATAATCCCCCCAACGTTATTGTTGTCATCGGGAATGGGACTGTAGGAAAAGGTGTAATAGGTTTCCTCCGGATAACCATTCCTCTCCATGATCAGCAGCTGTTCTTCGACATAGGTGCCTTCAGTTCCTGACATGGCGGTCGCCAGCATAGGTCCGATTTCTGCCCAGATTTCCCCCCATACTTCTTTAACAGGCTTCCCTAAAGCCCATGGATGGCGACCACCAATAACGGATTTATAGGGATCGTTGTAGAAATAGATCAAGTCCTGCCCCCAGCCAATCCAAATTGGCTGGCGGGAGGTCATCATGATACGAATGGCGGTTTTTAAACTTTGCGGCCAAGTCTCTGCCGGACCAAGCGAAGTGGATTCCCAAGGAAAACTCCGCAATAGATCAGCCATCTCGCCACGACCGGCAAACAGCTCTGCACCGGCAGAATGTTTCGAACTCATGCTCAATACCTTTTGTAAACGCGCCTTTATGCAAACACTGAAAGGTGGGCGCGCCAGTCATGATGAAAATTTCCCTGTTGCCCGGCAGTTTGCTAAAACCAGATAACAGGGACGCGATAATCAGCCCCAATAAGCACAGCGGAACATAAATCCAGTACAGCGGGGATCAAGCTACGGTTTTTTTCGAGGAAGCCGTAACCCTTTAACAGTTACGGCGGGAGGAGGCGATGCAGATGCAGGAAGTGATTATGTAGCAGGAAAATTACCGCTCGTCTAGGCGGCGGCGAAACTCTGCCATGACAGCGTCATAAAGTTCGCCTTCCAAAAACTTGTCTTCAACGGCGGATTCGATGGAGGGGTTATCGTTCACTTCGATGATGTATACCTCTTTGCCGTTTTGCTTGAGGTCCACCCCATAAAAGCCGTCGCCGATTGGCTTGGTTGCATTGATGGCCGCTTTGAGCACGTGTTTGGGCACTTCAAATGTCGGCATAGCATCAAAACCACCGGTTTTTTTGCCATCGCCACTGTGGTTGTAAATCTGCCAGTGGTTTTTCACCATGTAATAGCGACAGGCGTACAAAGGCTGATTATTCAAAATGCCGATACGCCAATCGAATTCCGTATAGGTGTAAGTCTGAGCCAACATCAAAGCGCTGTTTTTAAACATCGCTCTCAGTTGTTCCACCAGTTCTTCTTTGGTTTTGACCTTCTTGACGCCAACTGAAAAGGAACCATCCGGTACTTTCAACACCATAGGCAGGCCGAGATCGTTGATGACATCGTCGATCCTGTGAAGATCCGACTTCATCAAAATTCGGGTTTTAGGCGTCGGCAGTCCGTGGGTTTCCAACAGCTGCGCGAGATAAATTTTGTTGGTGCAACGCAGAATTGAATCCGGATCATCCATGACGACCAACCCTTCCGCCTGAGCGAGCCGGGCGAATTTATAGGTGTAATGGTTAACCGATGTGGTGGTGCGAATAAACAGCGCATCGTATTCCGACAGTTTGCCGATATCTTTGCGCGTAATAGTCTCGGCCATGATGTCGTGCTTTTTGGCCGCTTTTATGAACCGCTTAATGGCAACCGGGTTGCTCGGCGGAAAGGGTTCATTGGGATCGACAAGAATCGCCATGTCATAGCGATAATTTTTACGTGTTTTCGCCTTGCGCCAAACCAAGTGACTATAGTTATCGAGAGCGTTGGCGAAATCCGTTTGCTGTGTTTCGGTCAAGGCGTTAAGCGCACCCGCCTCTAACGAGGCCAAGCGCCAAGTGGCATCTTTGCGGTGGAATACTACCTTTAAAATTGGCACTGGTACCTGCTCAAAAATCTGCCGCGCAAGGTCCGCCAGCTGCGGTTCGGCAGTAAAACCGAAGTACACCATTATCTGGTGCTCTTTGGCATCACCAGCGACATCCGACAGTTGTTTTTGCGCATCGATATTGATAACGCCAAGCCAAATACGGCGCGAGAGGTCCTGAATATGTTTGACTGCTGGAATAACCTGATGATGGCGCGCTTCCGCCAGCAAGGAGCAGTAATAGCCCGTACTCAAATAGGTGTACTGGCGGCAAAGATTGATAACTTTATAGCGTTCTTTGGACGTCGGTTGTGCGAGATAGTCTTTGGCAAGCACAACGTCTTCGGATGGATAAAAAGCCGCCCAATCCGACGCGTTTTCAATAATGATTTTTAGTTGGGCCATATACTCTGGGGTCCGGAGGGATAAACCGCTTGCGGTTGCGCGCAAGTGTGGCAAAATCTTGCAACTTATCAAGTACTATTTTTATGAACTCTAATCTCCCCCGCATTGCGTCTCTGGACGACCTCCAAGAACTCGTTAGACTCGAAAATCTCTGCTTTACTCACGATCGAATCAGTAAAAGAAGTTTTCGTTATTTTCTTACAAAAAGCCAAGCAGAAATCTGGGTAATTGACCAGTCAAATAGTGAAAAATTGTCCGACGGAGCATCCTCACCACTCGTCGCCTATGGATTGGTTCTGTTTCACCGGGGCACATCGCTCGCCCGTATTTATTCTCTTGCGGTAGCTCCTCAGGAACGAGGCAAAGGGTTCGCCCGGCAACTGATTCTCACCATGGAAGCCTCTGCGCGTAAGCACAACGCCCTTTTTATTCGTCTCGAAGTTGCCGAGGACAACCACGGCGCCCGCAAGCTTTATCAGTCTCTCGGCTATGAGCCTATTCGCCGCTTGCATCATTATTATGAAGACGGCAACGACGGTTTCCGCTTGGAAAAACGTCTGCAAATCGACCGCCAGATCCCGTCACAATTGCCGTATTACACCCAGACCACCGAATTTACCTGCGGCCCCGCTTCTTTATTAATGGCGGCCAAAAAACTCAACCCAAACCAACCGGTAAGTCAGATAGAAGAATTTAATATCTGGCGGGAAGCTACCACCATTTTTATGACCACCGGTCATGGCGGCACCTCGCCTTACGGACTTGCCATAGCCGCCCATAGGCGCGGCTATAAAGCCCGGTTGTGGTTGGCCAATGAAGACCCACCGTTCCTGGACTCCGTACGCAGCCCGAAAAAGAAAAAAATCATCGAATTGATTCACCACGATTTCGCACGGCAAGCGCAGGAATACCGCATCGAAGTGGAGCCATTTCCGAAAGATATCGAAGCCATACGGCAGGCGCTGCGTGCTGGCCAACAAATCATTTTGTTGATCAGCACCTACCGCATGAACCGCAGCAAAGGCCCACACTGGATCTGGCTGGTGAACCTCGACGACGACTTCGCTTATTTCAATGACCCTGAGGTAGATGAAGACGAATGGAAATCGGCCGTGGATACGGTCTACGTACCTGTGCCAATCTCGGACTTTGCCAAAATGATCAAATACGGACGCAATCAATATCGCGCCGCGGTATTAATTTCTTTTAAGGAAGAGAAAAAAGCTAAAAGACAAGTCGCCGAGCCAGCCCAAACCGGCCCGGCAAAAAAAAGGATTAATTAGCCAAGGCAATCAGATAGCGTCCATCCTGCATTACCTGCAGCACCACCTGCATTTCGTTTTTCTCTGTGCTCGTTTCTTTTTCGTTCAACAGAACAGCGGTCTGGATCGGATAAACCCCCTGAGGCATACCGACAGGCAAGGTGAAACTAAATTCGTTTTCGTAAGTACCACCCTTTTGCGACGCACCGCTTACATTTTTTACCAATGACTTAATTACCTTGTTGGGATCTTCGTTATCGAAGATGGAAATTTTTTCCTGCACCAACACAGCTGCGCCATCTTTGCCCGGTACAACTTGCACACGCGAAACCAGCAACACAGGCTCTCCCGGTTTTACCACCTGGCCCGGACGCAAGTTGGATTCATAAGCAACCACCTCAGCGGTCGCGGGTAGATTTTTGAATTTGGACTTATAAGCTTCAGCAACCTTATCTTCGTCTTCGACTTTTTTGCTGCGGTAATCGATCACCATGTCATAAATGATTTTCGCGGCGATCCCCACTGCAGCCACCTTGGCTGCTGTTTTGAGATTCTCCTTGCGTTTGCAGTCGCTCTTGTTGCTGGACTTCTCACATTTATCCGTATCCGGCTTGATTTCCTTGGCCAAATCTTTAAGGCCGAAACCGGTGGTTAAAGTGCTCGCCAAACAAACCGTCGCAATAACTGCCAGACTTTTTTTCAGTTTCATACAAAGCTCCTTTTTTAAGGTCACAAAATGCGCTTCCGCGCGGAAATTATTCAATAACAATCTGGCTTTTAAGTTCTTCCACCGCCTTTTGAGAGGCGCGGCGCAACTCCAATGCCGGGGCGTAATCGGGCACGAATTCCAGGGCGGATTCCGAGCTGGCGATTGCGCAGCTGTAATTTTTCTTTGCAAAACACGCCTGGCCCTTGGCGAGCACATTTTCTGCTCGTTGCAGATTTCGCTGATATTCCTCTTTAGCAAAATCGATACGTTGCACCAGACTTTGCGCCGCGGTTCTATCCACCCCCAACGACAATGCATTTTGGGCGTAGCGCGCAGCACAGGAATAATCTTTAGCAGCAAGACAAGCCTCTGCCCGATTGACCAGCGATTGAAATTCGCGCTGTCGCGCTGCGAGCGCCTGCTGTTCTTGTGCACGAGCTTGCTGAGCTTGCGTGACCAACTCCAAAAATTCAGGATTACCAAGTTCTGGGGCTCTTTCAGACAATTGGATAATGCAAACCCAATCGCGTTGAGATGCGCACTCCCTGGCTTGGGTCATTATTTGCTCCTGCGCCTGCTGACTCTGGAATTGGATTAATCGATATTCCAGCTCTGCCGCACGAGCAGTCATCCCAACTTCTTTCAAGCGACGTAATGCATCCTTTGCACAGGATTCATCCGCAGAATGAATGCAGGATTCAAACTGCCCTATCAATTCATTTTGTTGCTGTGCCTGCAATTGTTCTTCGGCGGCGCTTTGCAGTGCGCGCGCCGCTTGATGACTGGCATCCAGTTGCAACACCGCTTTAGCGCTATCCAAGGCGCAAGTGAAATCGCCATTAGCCAAACATGACTGACCACGGGAATAGGTTTCCGCGATACGGGAATCCAATTCATCACCCACTAAATATCGATAAGTGATGGTTCCACCCAGAGCACTGATTAAGACAGTGGCGGCCAACAACCCTTTAATAGAACGACGGCGCTGGGTGAGTCCTTTATAAAACTGGGTGATATCTTGTATCCGCTCGGCGCGGCGCAATTTCAAACCGCGCTCAAGGGTTTTCCACTGTTGTTTGGTCAGGGACTTTATAGGTGCGGGGCGCAGTTTTTCTTTTAGCGCTATGCCAGCAGGTTTGCGCTGATAAGGATGCTCTCCGGCGAGCAATTCATAGGCGATGATCGCCAGGGCGTACACGTCATCGGCAGGATGCGGATCTTCGCCATTGAACATTTCCAGACTGGCATAGGCTGGCGTCAGCGCGCCCAATGATCCTGCATCAAAATCGCTGGCTGCGGTTTGGGAAGTCAGACGCGCAATACCAAAATCCAGCACCTTGGCGCCGTCGGCGCAGACAAAAATGTTTCCGGGTTTTAAATCGCTGTGAATAATGTGTTTTTGATGTGCGTGCGCCAGCGCAATGCCAATTTCGCGCACAATGCGCAGCGCTTTGGCTTTTTCCAGTCCTTTGCCCTTGTGTTGCCGGATCAAGGGTTCCAAACCAATGCCCTGCAACAATTCCATGGTCATGTAGATAACGTCGCCGTCGCGGTCGAAGTCATGCACAGTGACAATATTGGGATGCGACAAAATGTGTGACCGGCTCGCTTCCCGCTGCAGCGTTATAAATGCATTAGGGTGATTTTTGAAATCATCGTTAAGAACTTTAACAGCCACATAAGGATTGGGATCGCTCGCTTCGACCTTGCGCAAGTCCTTCGCTTTATAAACGGTACCCATACCACCCGCTCCGAGGGTGGCTTCCAGCACAAAACGATTATTGAGAATGATTTTATTGGCAGCCAACGCCCGATCGGCTATTTGTTTGGCGCGCAGAAAGCCCTGGCTGCTGTTTTGTTCACGAATGGCTTGGCGAATGCGGGTGAGTTGAATTTCCGCTTGAGCTGCAGCAACAGTTGCTTTGGCCGGTGCTTGTACGCGCGTGCGCGTATCCACGGCTCGTCCTTGGAAGCGGGTTTTATTGTCCTGAGGAGCTTGTTGATCCTGAGGAGAATGCGGAGGCTGTCCCGGGCCGTCTTTCATCGGTCAGTCCTGATCTCGATTACGCTTTAATAAAGCAAGTACACCATTCAATTTGCGGCCAGCATAAAACAATTGCACATCTGGCCAGAATTCACACGCCTCTTCCCTGAGGCCATGATCATTGGTTAATCGACAAAAACGCGGGCGTTGCGGAACAGGCGCAACCAGCCGCCATCTTCGCCCCAACCTGACGGTTGCCAGGAATTGGTCACAGTGCGGAACACCCGCTCCGGGTGCGGCATCATGATGGTGGCGCGGCCATCGCGGCTTGTCAGGCTGGTAATGCCTGCAGGAGAACCGTTCGGGTTTGCCGGATATTGAGTGGTCGGCTGCAGATGGTTATTGATAAATCTCACTGCCACCAAGCCGCTTTCGTTACAACGACGGAAGGCTTCTTCGTCGGCAAATTCCGCCCTACCTTCGCCATGCGCCACTGCAACTGGCAGGTGCGAACCGGCCATTCCGGCCAACAGCACGGACGGCGACTGCTCGATTTTCACGAGCGATACCCGCGCTTCAAACTGCTCGGACAAATTGCGCACAAAGCGCGGCCAGTGGTCCGTGCCGGGAATCAAGGACTTCAGATTGGACATCATCTGACAGCCGTTACAGATACCCAAGCTGAAGGTATCTCCGCGTTGGAAAAAAGCGGCAAAGGCATCGCGCGCCTGGGAGTTGAACAAAATAGTCTTCGCCCAACCTTCCCCCGCTCCCAATACGTCGCCATAGGAGAAACCGCCACACGCCGCCACGCCTTTAAATTCAGACAGATCGATACGACCACTGAGAATATCGCTCATATGGACGTCAACTGCGGCAAAGCCCGCACGGGTAAACGCCGCCGCCATTTCCACCTGACCGTTTACCCCCTGCTCACGCAGAATCGCCACTTTGGGTTTTACCCCGCGATTGATATAGGGAGCGGTAATGTCATTTGACGGATCATAGGTCAGGCGCGCGCTCAAGCCCGGATCGTCCGCAGGAATGGTCTGGAATTCCTGTGCGGCGCATTCGGGATTATCGCGCAGGGCTTGAATGTGATAACTGGTTTTCGCCCACAACGCCTGCAAGGCGGCGCGCGTAGAGCGATAAATAATATTGCCACCGGCGTTGACGGTGAAATTCTGTTCCAAAGTAACTCGGCCGATGTTCACCACAGTGGTACAACCGGCTTCCGCCAAGCGGCGTTGTACATCGGCGACATCAGCCGCGCGCACTTGCAATACTGCGCCCAACTCTTCGTTGAAGAGCGCCGCCAGCGGATCGCCGCCGAGGGCGTCCAGATCCACTTCAACCCCGCAACGACCGGCGAAGGTCATCTCCGCCAGAGTCGCCAACAAACCACCGTCGCTGCGGTCGTGGTAAGCCAGAATGGCACCGGCTTCCAAGTTGGCCTGGATACCGTTAAAGAATGCGCGCAATTGCTCAGGCTCATCCAGATCCGGCACTTCATTGCCAATCTGACGGAAAGTCTGCGCGAGAATTGATGCCCCCAAACGCTGACGACCACCGCTGACATCCACCAGCAACAACACAGTTTCACCAAGGTCGGTGCGCAGTTGCGGCGTCACGGTTTTGCGCACGTCCACGACTGGTGCAAACGCGGAAATAATCAGGGACAAAGGTGCAGTGACTGCCAATTGTTTGCCGTCTTTCTGCCACTGGGTGCGCATGGACATGGAGTCTTTGCCCACCGGAATCGTCAGTCCCAATTGCGGACACAACTCCATTCCCACGGCTTCCACCGTGCGGAACAGTTTTTCATCCTCGCCCGGGTGGCCTGCGGCGCACATCCAGTTGGCGGACAGTTTGATATCACTTATTTGGCCGATACGGGTTGCTGCAATGTTGGTGATGGCCTCGCCTATAGCCATGCGGCCGGACGCAGGCGCGTCCACCAGCGCCGCAGGAGTGCGCTCACCCATGCTCATGGCTTCACCGGCGTAGGTATCGTATGCCGAGGTGGTCACGGCGCAATCTGCCACTGGCACTTGCCAGGGACCGACCATTTGGTCGCGCACCACTTGGCCGGTCACAGAACGGTCGCCAATAGTGATCAAAAATTGTTTGCTGGCAACGGCGGGATGCTGCAGTACGCGCTCCACAGCCTGGGCCATCGCGACGTCGTCGAGCGCCACTGGCGCGGCATCTACAGGCTTTTGTTCAGCAGTGCGATGCATCTTCGGCGGTTTGCCGAACAACACCGACATAGGCAGATCGATGGGGCGAGAGTTGAATTCGCGATCGTTGAGGATCAAAGTTTTCTCTGAGGTCGCCTCCCCTACTACTGCATAGGGGCAACGTTCACGCCGGCAGATGGCTTCAAAACGCGGTAGATTTTCCGGTGCAATCGCCAGCACATAGCGCTCTTGCGATTCGTTACACCAGATTTCCAATGGCGACATACCGGGTTCGTCATTGGGAACCTCGCGCAGTTCGAAACGTCCGCCGCAACCACCGTCTTTCACCAATTCCGGGAAGGCATTGGAAAGACCGCCCGCGCCTACGTCGTGAATAAAGGCAATGGGGTTTTCCGCGCCGAGCGCCCAGCAGCGGTCAATGACCTCCTGACAGCGCCGCTCCATTTCCGGGTTCTGGCGTTGCACCGAGGCGAAATCCAGAGATTCAGTCGAGCTACCGGATGCCATGGACGAGGCTGCGCCGCCGCCCAGACCAATCAGCATGGCCGGTCCACCGAGGACTACCAATTTGGCGCCCGGGGAGAATGGATGCTGTTCGATATGTTCTTCTTTGATGTTGCCGTAACCACCGGCGATCATGATCGGCTTGTGGTAGCCGCGACGCTCGCCGGCAAAATCCTGCTCAAAGGTACGGAAATAACCGCAGATATTGGGCCGGCCGAATTCGTTGTTGAAGGCCGCTCCACCGAGGGGTCCTTCGATCATGATGTCCAGCGGTGACACTATGCGATCGGGTTTGCCGTAATTGTCTTCCCAGGGCTGCTCGTAACCTGGAATGCGCAGGTTGGAGACGGTAAAGCCGGTCAAACCGACTTTCGGTTTAGAGCCTTTGCCGACTGCGCCCTCGTCGCGGATCTCACCGCCAGCGCCAGTACCAGCACCCGGGAAAGGCGCAATGGCGGTCGGGTGGTTGTGCGTCTCAACCTTCATCAGGATATGAATCGGCTCCTGATGGAAGCCATATTCACCCGTGGTGGGATCCGGATAAAACCTGCCTGCCTCCCAGCCGCGGATAACCGACGCGTTATCGGCATAGGCGGAAAGCACGTTATCACCGGCTTTTTCGTAGGTGTTTTTGATCATTTTGAACAACGACAGAGGCTCGTCTTTGCCGTCGATTGTCCAACTCGCATTAAAAATCTTGTGACGGCAGTGCTCAGAGTTCGCCTGAGCGAACATCATCAGTTCCACATCCGTCGGATTGCGCCCCAGTTGCTGGAAGTTTTCGAACAGATAATCAATTTCGTCTTCCGCAAGCGCCAAGCCCAGCTCGGTGTTGGCAACTTCCAGGGCAATACGTCCGCCACTGAGGATGTCCACTATATTCAACGGCCGGGGCTCGTGTTGCTCGAACAACACAGCGGCATCGTCGAGACTGGCGTAAACCGCTTCCACCATACGGTCGTGGATAAGCGGCAACACTGCTTTGGGATCGAACTGGCCCTGGATGTAATAGGCCACACCGCGTTCGATACGCTGGATTTTGTGCAGACCAGCGTTGTGGGCAATGTCCGTGGCCTTGGACGACCAGGGTGAAATAGTGCCCGGACGGGGAACGACCAGCAGGAGACCGCCGTTGAGAGCAACCCTTTCTGACTTGGGTCCGTAGGTCAGCAGCTGCGCCAGCAGCTCTGTCTCATGCCCCTCGAGGGATTCGGCGAGATTGATGAAATGGATATATTCCGCTGCAACATCCGTAATACCCGGCTGACGCTCACGTAACGATTGAAGAAGCTTGTCGCGACGAAAAGAAGAAAGAGCGGCTGCGCCGGGCAATATCAACATAACTAAGATTTCTCAAAAAGAGGGGGCAGAAAATCGGGTGGGCATTGTACTGTAAATGCCGCATGGGGACATCCCACTTGGGAACCGCGCCTATATTCAAACGTTGTCTAACGCACAGATTTTTATAATGAATTGCTCGTCAATACCGCAAAATCCGCCGTTTCGCAAGCTAGGCAGCCAGGTTTCGTTTAGATAAAATCGAACAAAATTTGTTCAACTTCACAATTTTGCGTCGCTGTTAACAGCCCGATGGACAGGAACCTTGCGACGATAACGGTAAAGACGGGGGCATCAATGGAACTGAAACAACACTTGAAACAGAAGTGCCGAGCTGTTTGGTTTGGACTGCGCCGCTTAGCGCAGCAAATCAAACTGCTGGCATTTGCTGCTGCAGTGTCAGCCCCCTTGGTCGCCAGTCGAATGCCGACCACTCTCGAACAAATCCAATCCAGCGGCAAGCTGACCATCATTTCTCGCAACGGTCCAACCACTTATTACGAAGGTACTGATGGACTCACCGGGTTCGAATACAGCCTGGCCAACACCTTCGCCAAACGTCTGGGCGTGGAGCTGGAAATCGTCGAACAGGAAGACATCAGCCGCATCTTTGACGAAGTTGGTCGCAAAGGAAACTTCGCCGCTGCTGGACTCACCGTTACCGAACGCCGCCAACGCAGCGTCACCTTCAGTCGCCCCTATGCCTATGTCACTCAGCAGGTGATTTACCACTCTGGGACACGTCGGCCAACCTCTTTGGAAGACCTTGAAGGCAAACAGATCGTGGTGATGAGCGGCAGCTCCCACGCCGAGCGTCTGCGCGAACTGCAAAAGCGGCACCCCGAGCTGACTTGGGAAGAGCGCCCGGATGTTGAAATGCTCGACCTGCTCGAAATGGTGCACAACCACAAGATCGACTACGCGGTAATCGATTCCAACGCATTTGCACTCAACTCTGCCGTATATCCAAAAGCCAAAGTCGCCTTCAATATCAGTGAAGCAGAACCTTTGGCCTGGGCGTTCCCACAGTCTTCCGACACCAGTCTGCTGGACGCCGCCAACGAGTTCCTTACCACCATGGAGCAAAGTGGTGCGTTGGCTGACCTGCAGGAGCGCTTCCACAGCAGCAGGGGTATTCATCATAACGATGCACTGGTATTCGCCAGCCGAATCAAAGAGCGCTTGCCCCAGTGGCGCGACAAAATCAAAGCAGCCGCAGAGGAAAACGGACTGGATTGGCTGTTGATGGCGGCGTTGAGCTACCAGGAATCCCACTGGGATCCTCTCGCAAAATCCCCCACGGGCGTGCGCGGTTTTATGATGCTGACGCTTTCCACAGCCAAGGAAATGAACATCAAAAACCGCCTCAATCCCGAACAAAGCATTGAGGGCGGAACGCGCTACTTCCGCAAGCTGCTCGACCGAATTCCCGCCAGTGTTAAGGGCGAAGAGCGCATTTGGCTCGCCTTGGCCGCCTACAACATTGGCTTTGGTCACCTGGAAGATGCCCGCATTCTGGCGCAACAACACGGCGCCAATCCGAATCGCTGGAGTGATGTAAAAGATTATCTGCCACTCCTGTCCAAGCGGCAGTATTACAAGTTCACCAAACACGGATACGCGCGCGGGCAGGAAGCCGTTGATTACGTGCAGAATATTCGCAACTTCTACACCATATTGGCCTGGAACGATCTGGAGCAGGATCGCCGTGCAGCTCTTGTCATGAATGCTCCAGAGCCACCAGAAGACGACTTTAACTTCATCATCAGCGAAGCCATCGCCAATCAGAATTTTGCCTCGCGCGCCCTCACCACCAAATCCATGTAAGGCTTAACCGGGCTTGTTCTTCGCTTGCAGACGACGCAACTGGAAGAACGAGCGCATAAGATCGGCGGCCTCCTCCGAGCAAACGCCACTGGCGACTTCCAAGCGATGATTCCAGTGGGTTTCCTCAGCCAACTGAAGCTGGCTGATCAGAGCACCTGCTTTAGGTTCAGGCGCGCCGAATACCACCCGCTGAACGCGCGCATGGATCATGGCCCCGACGCACATAGTGCAGGGTTCGATGGTCACATAGAGCGTTGTTTCCGGCAGGCGATAGTTGCTGCAGTTATGCGCGGCGTCCCGCAAAGCCACAATTTCGGCGTGCGCGGTCGGGTCATTGGTGCTGATGGGGCGATTCCAGCCGCGGCCAATGATCTCCCCGTTTTGTACAACCACCGCTCCCACTGGAACCTCTCCTGCTTGCGCAGCCTGCTCAGCAAGTGCCAGCGCCGCCTGCATAAATATGTGATCGCTGTCAGCCACGTCCGAGTCCCGTCGAAGCTTCCATAGATCCGACATAGGTAAAGCGGGCGACGCTCTCCCCGCCCACGGAAACCGACTCCTGGAACATTGCCAATGGACGCACCCACAGGCTGAAATCACCGTACAAGCAGCGGTATACCACCAACGGTTCTTCGGTTTCCGAATGGCGGGCAACACCGAACACTTCATAGTCGTGGCCTTTGTAATGGCGATAGCGCCCCGGCTGAAGCTGATCGGAAGAAATCTTGCTAACTGACATAAAACGCAGGTTCTCGTTTATCGTAAAAACGATAGATTTTTGCTACGAATTTTTAGGACTTGTCCAATTTGGCGCCAAATGCCGCTACGGCTCGTGTCCGAGCTTATCGATTCATGCCCGAGCTGGTATGATGCGCCACCTCAGACAGCCGTGGGGTTTTCCATGTTAGACCAAAATAGTATCGCCCAACTTTCGCAGTTAAAAAAAGAAATCCTTGCCAGCAAGGATTATGCGGAAGGTGTTGTCGTGGGCGCGAACGGGCGCTTCGGTTTTGTGAAACTCGATGACGGCCGCACCGCATTTCTCAATCCTGAGCGCATGCAACGCGTTCTGCCCGGCGACCGCATCAAGGTCAATGTCGTTAAAAACGATAAAAATCAGCTGGAAGCCGAATTGGAAAAATTGCTGAATATAGGCACTCAGCAATTTGTCGGGCGATACAAAATCAAGGGAAACAACCACTTCGTCCAAGCAGAAGAACAAGGCGCTCGCTGGCTGTTTATTCCCCCTCCGTTGAGAAAAAAATGCCAGGAAAACGACTGGGTCTTGGCAGAACTGAATAAACACCCGTTTGACGACGGTAAAGCTTCTGCCAAAATTGTTGCCCGCCTCGGCTCTCCAACTGACGACTTTATTCATCACAATATTGTGACCGCACAGTTCGGCCTGCACCGTTTTTGGTCGCGCGATGCGCTGGCGCAAACAGAAGAAATTGCCAAAGGCATCAATATTGAAAAACGTGAAGATTTCTCTTCACTGCCATTTGTCACCATTGATGCATCAACCACCAGCGATATGGATGATGCCATCTACGTAAAAACCGGAGAAAACGGCTGGCAATTGTGGGTTGCCATTGCAGATCCCGGCCATTTCGTGGCACCGGGTACACCTGTTGCAAAAACCGCACGTAATTTCGCTCAGAGCGTCTACCTCCCAGGCAGATCTCTTTCCATGCTGCCGGAAAAACTGGCAAATGAAAGTTTTTCTCTGCTGCCCAATGCCGGCCGCCCCGCCCTGCTGGTACGCATCGACATCAACAGCGACGGCAGTATTGCTGATTATCAATTTCAATTCGGCAAAATTACCTCGCGCGGCAAACTTTCTTATTTGGACGTAGGCGCATTTTTACAAGGCGAAAATCCGTCTATTACCGATGATGATGAAGTCAAAAAGTCGCTGACAGAAGCCAACAAATTGGCGCAGGTACGTCTGAAATACCGCCAACAGCATCATTTGGTTTACGAAGAACAGCTCGATTACGACTTTATCCTCAACACCAAAGGGCAGTTGGAAAGCGTACAAAAACGCGAGCGCAATGACGCGCATCGATTAATCGAAGAAGCCATGTTGTGCGCAAATATATGCGCGGGCGAATTCCTCGCCCAACATAAAACCGGTGTTTTCACTACGCATCTCGGATTCCGCCCGGAACGCATCGGTGAAGTACGCGCAGTTATTCGCGAAGACTTCGGCGAAGAATTTAATTCCGAGCAAATCAACGAACTGCAAGGACATATCGATTTTATTCACCTGCTGCAAAATTCCGATGAGCACCGCTCCTTGTTGGCACCACTGAAGCGCATGATGCAAAACAGCGAAATCAACACCGCAGCAGAACCGCATTTGTCCATGGGCGTAAAGCACTACGCAACCATCACGTCGCCCATTCGCCGCTACGTGGATCTGTGTAACCACTGGTCCATCATTCAAATTCTGGACGGCAAACAACCTCAGCAAATGCCGGCAAAGGTATTGGATGAATTGCGGGAAACTTTGCAACAAGGTCGCCAGGCATGCCGTCAACTGGAACAAATTCTGGTTGGTCAATATCTTTCCAACCATATTGGACTTGAAGGACAAGGTGTTATTCGCATAGTCACACAACAGGGATTCGGCGTAAAACTGCTGGAAACCGGTTTTGAAGGCTTTGTACAGATTCCGAAAAAAGTCGAAAAAGTTTTTGATGCGAAGCGCATGACCATTCAGATCGGCGAGCGACATTTTGCGCTTGATGATGTAATCACGGTTCGCGTCACTGGCGTCGATCTGGAAAAACGTCGCGTGCAGATGTCTCTGCCAGACGGATTCCCCACTGACACCGGTGAGTTAGACGCATCTGACGAAGTTCTCGCGGAACAGGAATAAAAAAGGCGCCCTAGGGCGCCGAGGATGCAACCTTTATGTGCAAGGATGCACGTCATTTCTTCTCCATTTCAAAATTTACCCGGTGCACCAACCCTTTATAGGCTATTGGCTGACCATCGCGTATTACTGGGCTGAACTTCCAACGTTTCACTGCTCTTATAGTTTCGGCATCAAAGACCTTGGGAGGCACCGCCGCGATCACGCGAATATTGTCGGTTGCCCCAGTTGGGGTAACATCAAATTCCACGTCCACATATCCCTCTATTCCCTTATTAGCTGCGACAGCAGGATAGGAAGGCTGCACCAGCATTGTCGGCACAGGGATATCACCTGAAACAGCGCCAATTTTGGGCGGTGTGGGGTTTTCAATTTTGGTTGGAGGCACAAAATTAGAGTCATTTGTCGGCGCTAAAGCGATTTCAATGACCGGCGGCGCTGGCTCCAGCTCCACCGGATCCGGAGGCTTAGGCCGCTCATAGCGAATTTCGATTGGACCCGGCTCGTCGAGAACCGGATTCGGTATTGGGCGGAACACATGCTCCGGCTCAATAAATTCGTTTTCCTGTTTAATCAGGTAATCCATACCAAAAAGCAACAATATTGTTGCGACAAAAGCAGCAGGCACAACTTGCACCGCCCGCACTATTGACGTGCTTTGCAATGAGATTGCATTCGACGCTTGATAAATTGAAGAGAGACTCATCTGATGACCTCCAATGTGCCGCTAATTTATTGTTGTTGCGGCGATTAGTTACTTTGCATCCTCAAGCAATTTAAATTCGAATACTTTGGTCATACTCGCAGTTGTTTGCGCGCGCGGGGTAAATCGATAATGGCGAACCGCATTAATTGCTACTTTATCGAATACTCCTTTGGGTTCAGAACGCAAAACTCTCACATCGGTTGTCCGCCCATCCGGCAATACTGAAAACTCAAGTTCCACCACACCTTTTTGGGCTTTTTTCAATGCCTCAGGTGGATATTCTGGAATAATCGTAATTACCTGCATAAGTTCCATATCGAATCGCCCGAGATCCAAATTTCTATCGTAAATGTTTGCACGAGCTTCCAAGTCGAATGGATATGAAACATCAGCGACGGACAGTATTTCCTTCTGAATTTCATGCTGAAGAAGGTCGCGATCATCAAAATTAAAGTCTTTCCCTTCTTCGCCAGCATCCGCAACAATCGGCATGGTTTTAAGAGAATAAAATTCGTACTCGGTCTCACTATTTGCGGCAATTGGCGATAATTTTACCGAGCTGCAAAGCAACAGAGCCGCACAATAGGTAAGTGAATAGATACAGAATTTCACCTGGCTGGTTTGGCGGATCCTAGAGCCATCCAACACTGCGGAAATCCGATCAAAATGGCTACCTGCTTCCGTAAGTGCAACTGCGCCGGCTATGGGTTGCTGCACTTCGCTGGTCAAGGCCAGCAAATCATCGGCGTAATCCGTCCGTCTTCCCGCTATGGTAATAACCTTGTCGTCACAAGCCAGTTCTGCCAACCATTCCAATTTTCGCTGCAGCACCCAAACTGATGGAATAATCCAAAAACATGCCGCAACACAGTATCCGATAAATTTCGCCAGCCAATCATGGCGAGCAATATGTGCCATTTCATGCAAAAGAAAGCGCCGCACTCTGTCATGCCGCCACAACAAACTTTCTCGCGGCATTAAGATCACGGGACGAAAGACGCCATAAGTTAACGGGGTGCGCACATGATCGGAGTAACGCAGATCGATGGAGCGCCGGACAGAAAAAATTGCGGATATTTCTTTTACGAGCTCGACATGATCAGCAATATCAAGTCGTTTTGCGCGGCATCCCAGAGCGATTACAAATAATACTTGAAGAAAGCGTTTTGCCCAGAGAAGGCAGACCACTGCAAAATAGCAAATGGCCGCCAGAGAAAAATAAAAATTTATGTCTTCCCGAGCGAAAGAAAACTGAATTTTTAATTCCGCCCACGGGGGCAAAATCGAGATATGCAAGACAGGCATCATGCCATTTAACAAAGGCACAGCACCGACCCCCAACAGAACCACGAGCAAAACAGAGTGCAATGTCCCAGCGGAGCTGTTGCGACTCCTATCAACAAGAAGCAGCGCAGTTGCAACCAAAATCCATGCTTTTAGCAAAACCCCAAAAACTTGATTCAGAACGTCGATTTCCATCGCTGCTGCCCTGATTTGCCGAAGTTAGTCGTCGTTATTCTTACGCGCTTTCAACTGTTTTATTTTTCTTTCCAACTCCTCTATTTCACGCGCGGTCATCGCATCGGCGTCCATATCCAGCAAGGCGCTGGCTGCCTGCGCTGGAGAGCCTTTAAAAAACGTTTTGAGCAAACGACTGAGTGCAGATTGCTGGGCTTTTTTTTCTGCCACCTTGGGAAAGTAGATATAGCGCGCACCTTCCTGACGAAATTGCACAACGTCTTTTTCGACCAGTCGCGCCAGCAATGCGCGCACGGCGGAATAACTTGGCGGATCAGGCAAATGATCTTGAATGTCTTGTGCAGAGCAGGCTTGATGCTCATAGAGAATCTCCATGATTTGCCGCTCACGCCGACTCAATTGTTGAAGTGAAAAGGATGACATCTAGCTGACCTGCTAAATTTTTAGCACCATGCTAAAAATTTAGCACTCCATATCCATCAGTCAACCCCAAAACAGAAAATGCAGAATCCAGCACATAAAAAAAACGGGCCGAAGCCCGTTTTTTCGATATCTCTACAGCGAGGGATTATTCGATTGGCTCGAGTTCCAGCTCTACCCTGCGGTTGGCTTCGCGGCCAGATGCCGTGGAGTTGGAGGCGATAGGATAACGATAGGAGTAGCCGATAGAGTTGATTCGACCAGACGCAACACCTTTGCCAATCAGATAGTTTTTGACGCTTGCTGCACGATCTTCACTCAAACGCTGGTTAAGATCGGCACCGCCAGTGTTATCGGTATGTCCAGAAACTTTAATGCGGGTCTTTTTGAATTCCGCCAACACTTGCGCAACAGAATCCAGAACTGGATAAAAGTCGCTGCGGATATCGCTTCGATTGGTAGCGAAAGTAATGTTGCCAGGCATGATCAGTTGAATGTTGTTGCCTTCGCGACGCACTTGAACACCGGAACCTGCGAGACGTTCACGCAGAGCTTTTTCCTGGTTATCCATGTAAACACCCACTCCACCGCCAATAGCAGCTCCTGCAACTGCGCCAGTCAATACGCCTTTTTTACGGTCGCTTTTACTGGATGTTGCAGCACCTACTACAGCGCCAGCAACCGCACCTACACCAGCCCCTTTTGCAGCATTACTGGTTTTTGTTTCCCCAGTGTATGGATCCAGGGTGGTACAAGCTGCCAATACTAAGGCCAGCAAAGCCACAGTTAATTTACGCATAGGATGTCTCCAGTTAATTCGTTTTAATTTGTCGTGCTTTTCTCAGGCCCGCATAAATGTCACAGACGCCTGCGGACCCGTGGGCCGCGGTATTTTAACGACCCTCAGAGGGACTGCAATGACAATTTAGCAGGCCCTATGAATTTAGCAGGCGCTTATGAATCGTTGCTGAACTTGCTACCATCCAACAAATTTCTCCCCCGCTCTATTTCAAAGGAAACGCTATGAACAGCCGTGCGATGCCGATCAAGATTATTTCTACTATTTCCATCGCTGCAGCGCTGTGCGCCTGCGGACGCTACGCCGTGACACTGAACGAACAGCCTATTTACACTCCACCAGCGCTCTACAGCCAATTTTCCCTGGCGGACGAAGCGCTGCTGAATTGCGTTAAACAAACGATTATTGATCAAAAGATAACGTCGGCAGACGCACTCGTCCGACTGACCTGTCGCCACGCCGGGGTAAAAAGCCTTACTGGGCTAGATCATTTTTCATCGCTGGAAGAATTGGACGTTTCTTTTAACGATCTTCAGGACATCAGCAGCTTGAACCAATTGAAAAAGCTACGCTTGCTGAAACTCAATGATAATCCGGCTCTGCGGTGCGACCAGTTGATCTCTTTGGAACAGGCAGAACTCACCATAGTTCCGCCCAAGCACTGTGACAGCTAATTCAGCCATTACTTCACAAACATCAGACCTATAATGTTTCTATGACTGTGCATCACTTTCATAGGAACGGGCTCTGCGTTAACAGGGCCAATGATTTTTTTGAAAACCACGTTCACGACCGTGCCCACTGGGGGCGTCGGATGGTTTTCGATGGAGACCTGAGCCCCACCATCGGAAATGTCCATGGTGAAGCCAACAATGGTGCCAAATGAAGGATGTGTGATTTCGACCCGAAAAGCGGATGCTTTCCGCTCATAGCGCCTACGCTCTTCCACGGAACTCTCCTCGACTGTTTTTATTTCTCCAGAAGTTATAGCACCGAATGCTCAACGCTGCTGTGCACAATGCTGTGACAGTAGCTACTAATCCATAGTTGCTCCCCAAGCTCCCAAAGCATTACTCACAGACTTATCCACAATTATCACATACACACATTAGCTGTGGATATTTCTGTGGGATAACTTTTGGTAACGCCCGCTGAGCCGCGTTATCAGTGCCTTCGCGCAATCTGTCTTTTATTTAACCAAAAATAAAATTCTTTTATTTTCATATATTTATAAAAATCGATCGGCTTGGAGTGGCAACTGAAGTCTCCTAGCAGGCAAAAGCAGGATGGCAGGAAACAAATGTGGAAAAGATTCGAGTCAAGGGCTTGACAGGTTCGTTTTAAACGACCTGGAGCCACCCAAATCCCTCGTCCTGACAAGCAAAAGCAGGCGCGCAAAGTGGTTTCGATAGAGTGGCAAGAGCAGCCGCCGCCAGGGCTATAGAATTATTTTTTCTCGATATATGCCCAACAACCAGATGCTGCAAGCGATCGGTATCGATCTGCTCAAGAAAGGCGACCGCTTGTTCATTACTCAAATGTCCCCAGGGGCCGGCCACACGTCGTTTTAATGACATTGGATATGGACCGACTGCCAGCATGTGCCGGTCGTGATTGGCCTCTAACAACAATGCGTCGCAACCGCCGTAAGCCGCGAGCACACAGTGATCGATACTGCCCAGATCCGTAAGAATTCCCAAGCTTCTTCCAGCCCGGCGAAATACATACTGCACCGGCTCACGGGCATCATGCGGAACCGGCACTGGCTGTACTGTGATTTCGCCAATGGCGAACGGCTGATCAGAGGAAATTAGCGTTAATTGCGGAATATTGCCGAGGGCGCGGGATTCGTAAGTCCCGCGCGTCATATACACAGGAATAGCGCAGCGCCGCGCGAGGAGCGGAACGCCGCGAATATGATCACTGTGCTCATGGGTGACCAGCAACGCGGTGAGATCCGTTAAGGCCAACCCTAAACGGCTTAGGCGATAAGTCGTTTCCCGCACACTGAAGCCACAATCGACCAATATATGAGTTGTTCCGTCGCTCACGATAGTCGCATTGCCGCTACTGCCGCTGCCAAGGGAGGCAAAGCGCAGCATGATGAAGATTTAAATCAGATTACGACGCAGGATGGATAACATACGTTTGTTATCCGCAAGGTTAATGCGCGAGCCGCGGGCATCGCGAATTTTGACCACCACGTCGCCACCTTCTCGCTGCAACACCACCAGATATCCAAAGGCGTCTTCCAAGCCATCAGAGAAAGCGACGTTTGACACACCATTAAACAAACTGCGCACTTCTTCCTTTGGAGCCAAATTGGCGAGGATTTCGTTCAACGGATAACGCCGTTCTTTCGCATTCGATTTTGGCTCGAAGGTAAACAAACGGATAAACCAGTTGCGTTTTTTGGCGGGGTCGAGGAACTGGGCGTAAAACACGCGTTGATCAGCGGACTCATCCCACAAGATATAGCCTTCTTGCGTCAAGGCATGCGCCAAAGACGCCCAAGCGCGAGAGTGCTCCAGACGCAATCTCATGGCCGGTTCAGTGCCATCAATAAAGAGTTCTGCTTTGACTTGGCCACCGACTGACTGCCCCAAGAGAGATGCGGCTTTATTGTCGATATCGCCCGCCAACGCATTGGCCAGTTCTTCCAGCAACCAGGATTCGCGCTCTACATTCAACGACTTCCCACCCCAGGGAGCTACATCTTTGGCGTCTACATCGGCGTGGCGTTGCAGAATGTGAATTTCAGTACTTTCCGGACGCAGCCCTTTTTCAATACGAATACGGTATTGATTTTTGATTTGCGGGTCGGATTTAAATATCACCCAATCAGTTACCACCAAGCCTGTATTCGGCGAACTCTCCGCCACCTCAATTCCTGAGCGCGATAGAAAACTTTGTGTCAGCGGCCAAACCTGCGCAGCAGGTGCATCGATCAGAATCCAACGGCGGTCACCCACTTTTTGAATTTTGATTCGCGCCTTCTCGCCAGCGGCGGATATAGGCTCAGGGCGCGGCACCACAAATCCGTCTGTGCGAATATCGTAGAACGTAGTGCTCTCTTGCTCGCGAACTTCTGGAATTGGATAAAGAGGCTCAAGTGGGACGCTGGAAACCCCTTCCGGCAAGGTGATTTCTTTGATGGAGCCCGAACGTTGATACTCTTGGCTGCGGTCGCGGAATATACAGCCGCTTAAAGGAAGGGTTAGGGAAATCGCGAGCAGAACAATACGGGCGGAGAAAGCGGAATTTAGTGTTTTGCGTATCATCGAAAAATTCTAATCATCGTGGAAACGGTTGATAACCAAGTACCAGCAGCGCCCGTTTCCGAAGGCTGGTGGAACGCTTTTACAGAATGCCCGCCGCAATCATTGCCTGGCGCAAAGGCTCGTGAAAACGCTCAGAAAGCGGCGTCATTGGCAGGCGAATACCAGCGGCAATTTTTCCCATCTGTGCAAGAGCCCATTTCACCGGAATCGGGTTGGATTCCAAAAAAAGACTTTTATGCAGCGGCATAAGGCGATCATTAATGGCGCGAGCTTCAGCCATGTTACCGGCGATCGCTTTTTCGCACATTTGGGCTACCAGACGCGGCGTCACGTTGGCTGTCACAGAGATCTCGCCCAAGCCACCAAGTTCAATCAAATCCACTGCAGTCGCATCATCACCGGACAACAGGAGGAAATCCTGCGGCACTCGCTCGCGGATTTCCTTGGCGCGCTGGAGATTACCGGTAGCCTCTTTGATGCCGACGATATTGTCCACGGCAGCCAAGCGGGCGACGGTTTCCGGCAGCATGTCGACCGCAGTGCGGCCGGGAACGTTATAGAGAATCTGCGGAATGGCAACACGCTGGGCAATATAGGCGTGATGCTGGAACAAACCTTCCTGAGTTGGCTTGTTGTAATAGGGAGTCACCAACAGGCAGGCATCGGCTTTTGCATCTTTCGCGGCCTGGGTCAGCTCCAAAGCTTCAGAAGTGGAGTTGGCGCCAGTGCCAGCAATAACCGGAATTCGGTGATTCACCATATCCACCGTACGGCGGATCACTTCGACATGTTCTTGCATATCCAGAGTGGCCGACTCGCCGGTGGTGCCGACGGTGACAATGGCGTGAGTGCCCTGTTCTATATGCCAATCGATCAAGGCGGCCATGGATTCCCAGTCCAATGAACCGTCATCTCGCATGGGTGTAACCAAAGCGACCATGCTGCCTTGAAACATGTTGATCTCCGCGCTTGTGCTGCTGGTGGGGAAAAGCTGGCTATGGTAATGGCGGTCCCTGCAACACTCAAGCTGGAATCATGCGGCCGAGTGCCAGGGAACGCTTTATTTGCGGCGGCGCTTGCGTATCACGCCCGCCTGCTCATAAAGATCGGGTTCGCCGGGCGGACGGGTTTTGAATCGTCGGTGAACCCACAGGTACTGCTCCGGCTGCTCCAGAATCCGTGCTTCAACAAACTGATTGATGCGCACAGTATCCGCCACTTCGTCGCCCGAGGGGAAATCCTGCAGGGGTGAATAAATTTTCAGATGGTAGCCGCGGCCATCGGGTTTGCGGGTCTGGGTAAAGGCAATGACCTGCGCTTTGCCGAGACGGGCGAGTTGGCTAGTAGCGGTCACAGTCGCCGCCGGGATGCCAAACAGGGGCACAAAAATAGAGTGTTTTGCCCCGTAGTCCTGATCGGGGGCGTACCAGATGGCCCGGCCATTGCGCAGCGCCTTCACCATTGCCCTGACATCATCCCGCGGAATCGCCTGCCCCTGCATGGTGTGGCGCTCACGGCCAGTGCGCTGGATGTAGTCGTAGACCGGATTGTTGTGCGGACGGTAAGTACCATCGATGGAGAATCTCAAGCCCAACAACTTCGCCCCTATATCGATATGGGTGAAGTGAAAGGCCATCAAAATCACGCCAGTGCCGTTATCTCTCGCCGCTTCCAGATGCTCCAGACCTTCGATGGTGTAGAGACGCTGCAAACGCCATTTGGGCCAGAACCAGGCAATGCCAGTTTCAAAAAAAGCGATACCGATGGACGTGATGACTCCCCGCGTAACGGCTTCGCGCTGTTCTTCGGTCCAGGAGGGGAAACATAAATCGAGGTTGGCGCGGGCGATCTGTCGGCGCCGTTTGGCTAAGTGATACAGCAGCCATCCCAAGGCTCGCCCCAGCTGGTATTGCACTCGGTATGGCAACCAGCTCAGGGCGTACCACACTAAAAAGCCTAGCCAGGTAATCCAGTACTTGGGGTGTAAGAGTGCAGAACGAAAACGAGGTGTGCTCATGAAGACTCAAAAGCGGGTGCTATCGCATGGATTTACCCAGAACAGCAGCACTAAGGCGCTGCTGGGTTACTCAAGCGACAGCACCTCTAAAGATTAGAGAAAATCCGCCGGTACGATTGGACTGATATCCGCTTCATAGTCCACGCCTTGCACCCCAAAACCGAACAGTTTCAGGAACTCGGCGTTGTAGCCTTTGTAATCGGTCAGTTCGAAGAGATTTTCTTCGGTCACCTGCGGCCACAAATTCTCGACCTTGGCTTGAACTTCCGGATTCAGCTCCAGGTTGTCCATGCGCAGACGCTTGTGGTCGTCCAGGCGCGGCGTGTCGGTGTAGAGACCTTCAGTAAACAGGCGATACAACTGCTCGATACAACCCTCGTGCGTGCCCTCTTCTTTCATCACTTTGTACAACAGAGAGATGTAGAGCGGCATGATAGGAATTGCAGAACTCGCCTGAGTGACCAGCGCTTTCAGCACAGCGACATAGGCCTTGCCATTCAATTTGGCGGCAGAGGCATTGATGGCCGTTGCGGCGCGATCCAGATCTTCTTTCGCTTTACCGATGGTCGCTTTGCCATAAATCGGCCAAGTGATTTTTTCGCCCAGGTAGGTGTAGGCAACGGTCTGGAAATTAGGCGCGAGCAAATCGGCGTCGGCCAGGGCTTTGATCCACAATTCCCAATCTTCACCGCCCATGACTTTAACGGTGCCGAGGATTTCTTCTTCCGTCGCGGGCTGCAGCGTAACTTCGGAAATTTTCAACGTATCGGTGTTGAGGTTCTTGGCTGTGTAGGCTTGGCCGATCGGCTTGAGAGATGAACTGTAAACTTCGCCAGTGACAGGATCTGTGCGGCGCGGAGCTGCAAGGCTGTAAACCACCAGATCCACTTTGCCCAAATCGTTCTTCAAGATTTCCAGAGTCTTGTCTTTGATCTCCTGGGAAAATGCATCGCCATTGATGCTCTTGGCGTACAAGCCCGCTGCGTGAGCTTCTTTCTCAAACGCGGCTGCGTTGTAGTAACCGGCAGAGGCAGTTTTACTTTCGGTCGGTGGTTTTTCGAAGAAGATACCCAGGGTGTTTGCGCCACAGCCGAAAGCTGCCGTAATGCGGGAAGCCAAGCCATAACCTGTCGATGCACCGATCACCAGCACGTTTTTCGGTCCATTGGCGATGGTGCCGGACTTCTTCACGTAGGCGATCTGTTCGCGCACATTGGCGGCGCAACCTTCCGGATGAGCGTTGGTGCAGATGAATCCACGAACTTTCGGTTTGATAATCATGGGCGCAATCATATCCTGTTGAGATTGAAAGGCCGGCATTATAACCGAATCCATTGTGACGTCTGCCCGCCTTTGCAGCGCCCCTGTCTGCCAGCAGACGAAACGGAGTCGTCTGGGCCTATAATACGCGCCCGATTTGAACGACCTCCGTTAATTCCATGTACTCACTTCGCTACCAAACGCTCCCTGCCTGGACCGAAGCTGTCTTGGCTGACTTTGACGCTTTTTTGATCGATCACGCTGCGGCCGAGAAAAAAGCCTCCGGCATGGCGGTCGCCATGCTGTCTCACTATCCGGATAAACCGGAAATCGTCACGGCCATGGTCGATCTGGCGCTGGAAGAAATGACGCATTTTCGCGAGGTGGTAAAAATTATTCACCAGCGCGGCTTGCGCCTCGGCGCCGACCAGAAAGATCCTTACGTCAACGCGCTGCGCGAGCACACGCGCACCGGCAAAGAAGTGTATTTGCTCGACCGCTTATTGATCGGCAGCATAGTCGAAGCGCGCGGCTGCGAACGCTTCGGTCTGATTGCCGAAGCTCTGCCGCCCGGCGATCTCAAAAAATTCTACAAAGCCATTACCGAATCAGAAGCGCGCCACGAAGATTTATTTATCAAACTGGCGCAGCTGTATTTTCCGGAAACAGAAATACGTGCGCGCCTGGATCAATTGCTGGATGAGGAAGCCAAGATAGTTGCAAGTCTGCCGATCATAGCGGCACTGCACTGACAATGCGCCAGCCCAAATTCATCGCCAAATATCTGGACCGCTACGCGGAAGCGGAAACGCAGGCGTTGGAAACCTTTCCGGGAATTGCCATTGACAATATTCTGGTGGTGCCGTTTTATCGCGAAACCACGGCTTTTCCGCAACGTTTTGTGGCGGGTGATCTCGGTCGCACCCAAACGCTGGTTATTGCCGTTATCAACCAACCGCCGGGTCCCGAAGAACCGCAAAATCGCGCGCTTGCGGATTTTTTTCTACAGCGCGAAGTGATTTGGCGGAACGACAACCTCACGCTCTGTCGGGAAAATATCGAGGGACTGCATTGGCTGGTGGTGGATCGTTTTAGCGCAGGCAATACCATCGATTCGCAATACGGGGTTGGCCTCGCACGCAAACTCGGTTGCGATTTGGCAGCGGCATTAGTGGCTCGTGGCCGCTGCAATTCGGAATGGATTTATACGACTGACGCGGATGCGCATTTACCGACAAATTATTTTTCCGCTCAATCCACACTTGGTTCGTCTGAAGCAAGTGCTGCAGTTTTTGCAACCAAACATATCTCTCCCGGCGGAAACACTGACGTTTACCGGGCCACCCAGCTTTATGAACGCGCGCTGGATTATTACGTTTGCGGTTTGCACTGGGCAGGCTCGCCTTATGCGTTTCCCACGATCGGCAGCGCCGTGGCAACCCGCGCAAAAGCCTATTGCGAAGCCAGAGGTTTTCCAAAAAAAGCGGGCGGCGAAGATTTTTATCTTTTAAATAAATTGGCAAAATTGGGAGCAGTCTCTTATATCCGCGAAATTCAAATTGCAATTGAATCGCGCGTCTCAACCCGGGTCCCGTTTGGAACCGGGCCTGCGGTGGAAAAAATTCTTGCGCTTGCCAATCCCGATGAGCATTTCACCTATTACGCACCAAAAGTTTTCCTCGCACTGCGTCAATGGATTTCCCATATCCCTAATATTTGGGGTTGTATTCAGCAGCAGGAAAACCCTCTCGCAAATTTGCCTGATTTTATTCAAAACGCTCTAAACCAAGCGAACATTGACGAATTGTGGGGCCATATTGAGCGGCAAATAAAAACCGCTGGCGAATGTGAGCGCGCTATACATCACTGGTTTGATGCCTTTCAAACCTTAAAATTTATCCGGCGACTTCAGGACAGCTGCTACCCTGCCCTGCCTCTCAAAACCTGCCTTGAGCAAGCGCCATTTATGCAGGAGTGCACCACATGATCGACATGTTGGTTGAGCAAGTTTTGTTATTTTTGATTTCCGTCGCCGCCAATGTTTTATCGTCTCTCGCCGGTGGCGGCGCAGGCTTAGTACAGCTACCAGCGCTGATATTTCTCGGCCTGCCCTTTGCCACCGCCCTTGCTACTCACAAAATTGCCACGGTCGCTCTGGGAGTTGGCGCCAGCATCAAACACGGCAAACAGGGACATCTGGAATTGCCGTTTGCGCTATTTATTCTCGCCTGCGGCATACCGGGCGTTATTGTGGGCGCGCGTACGGTTCTCAATTTGCCGGAAAATGCCGCACGCATATCCCTGGGATTGCTCACCATTGGCCTGGGCATTTTTTCCTTTGTGCAAACCAATTTCGGTCAGGTCTGGCAGCCGCGCAACCGCGATAAACGCGGCATGCTCTTAGGCGGGATCTGGCTTTTTCTACTCGGTTTTCTCAACGGCTCTTTGACATCCGGCACAGGACTGTTCGTCACTCTACTGCTGGTGGGATGGTTCGGCCTGGACTATAAACGCGCCACTGCCTATACCATGGTATTGGTTGGACTTTTCTGGAATGGTACAGGCGCACTGACCTTGACTATGCTGACACCGGCCCAATGGTCCTGGTTACCCGCGTTGATTCTCGGTTCAGTGATCGGCGGTTATTGGGGTGCACACCTCGCCATTCAAAAAGGCAACCCGGTGATCAAGCGCGTTTTTGAAGTGGTCACTATTTTGTCTGGACTTTCGCTAATAGGGACTGTGTTGGCCTAAGAAAAACACCACAAAGCCACAATGTGGCACTAATAGAGAAATATGATGTTACCGTTTTACCTCAACCCACTTTCCGTTTTTCGCACACTCGATCAAATCGACCGCGAGCCACCGTCTTATACTGCAGATCGCGCAACCACATCGCGCACTACGCTGATCGTTTTATTCAGCACCTGTGTAGCACTGCTCTTGTTGAATTACGCCAAAAATTCATCCTCTATGGTTGCTGCCCTGACACAAATTGCACTTTGGCAAGGTCATGCAGGCGATTATTGGATAGCCAAACTGGATCAAACGGGATTTTATGATTTAGGTCGCTACGTCTGGTGGAGCGGGTGGCACGTAATTGCCTATGTTTTGATTCCCGCTTTTGTGTTGCGAGTGTTTTTTCAGCAACGTCTGATCGATTACGGCTGGCGCTGGGGCGAAACCCACAAACACTGGCGCGGTTATCTGGTGTTGTTGAGCCCGATACTGATTTTGGTGGTACTGGTAAGCCACCGCGACGATTTCGTTAACCACTATCCGTTTTACGCTCAGGCAAGTCGCAGCTGGTTGGATTTTATTGCTTGGGAATTTTTGTATCTGCTGCAATTTGCCTGTCTGGAATTCTTCTATCGCGGCTATATGGTGCAAACATTGCGGCCGCATTACGGGTCCTCCGCAATCTGGATCATGGTCGTGCCCTATTTGATGATCCATTTTCCCAAGCCCTGGTTGGAAGCAACCGGAGCAATATTTTTCGGACTTTTTCTCGGCATGCTCGCCTTGCGCTCCCGCTCGATCTGGGGAGGTTTTTTTGTTCACGCCGGTGTGGCAATCAGTATGGATATAGCATCGCTGATACAACAGCAACGCCTGCCGCAACAATGGCTGCCGTGGTAATCACTTTCGGGCGGTCTAAAACATCATGCCAAACTGCAATGCCAGCCCAGCTTCTGGATATTTTTCTGCGTAGGTCGCCGCAATATTAAAACTGCCATTTTTAAATGCGACGCCTAATCCGATGCTGGGCAATCCGGTACGGTCGACCGTATTGTACTGGTAACCCAGCCTCACCATTTGAGGCCCCCAGAGACGGAATTGCGAGCCGATACTGATAAATTGTTTATCGCCATCAAAACCCAGAGGCTCATTGCGGGTCAGATCCGCATCTATTGCCAGCAACGCATCATCAGTACCCAAAGTTAGCCCTGCGCGCACGATCGGCCTTACGTGAATAGTATCACCGAAGCGATTTTTCAGTTCTTTAGATACGATATTTTTGATCACCGCACCAAATGACCAATAGTTTGCAGCGGCGTAGGTAAAACCGGCATCCAGATTCCAGAATTGGTAATCCAATCGTGTGTGGTCCAGTTTGTATTCATCCAATTCAAACTCATCCACACGTTGCACAAACGCAATAGAAGAATATTCCTGTTGCTTTACATTTAGACCGAAGGCAAAGCCTTCCAACTGCTCGGGCATGATGGAAAAGTTGATCGCTTTTTCGGTGACTTCGGCACCGACATAAATAATTCGGCTATTAATTTCCTTGGGAATCTCGTGGCGAAGAAAATTGCGCAGATCCACGTCGTCCAGCTCCATTTCTTGGATATTTTCCCTAACACTTTCGTCAGCTAAAAACTTCGCCATCCCTTGCAAATCAAAATGCTGGTCCAGCTGCTTCAAACTCTGTCGCAGATTTTGTAACGCTGCCAAAAAAGGCACTACGCCGGGAATTTGTTTCGGATCGCGCAGTTGATCGTGCAATTCCCATTTGTTAGCCGATTGCTGAATCAATTGCTCTACATAATCCCAGTCCACTTGGCGTGCGAGAATCTCCAGCTGTTTTGCCCGGAGGTGCAACTCCTTGGCAGGGGTATCCTCATTCACCGTTTTGAGATAACCCTTGTAGTTGTCGATAGCCTTTAGCAGCGGGCGAACACCTTCCAATTGTTCGTAATTCAGCAGCTCATCGTCGACTGAGCCGCTGTCCGCCGACTCGCGCAAACGATCTTCGATTCCCGGCCAGTCGACACGGTGGTAAAGGTCCTCAACACGTCTGGAACTATCGATGGTATCTGCGAGGGAAAATGCGGTATCGGCAAGACGACTGATGCGGATGATGTCCTCTGGGTCATTTTTCACCACACCACTCAGCACTTGGTAATGACTGATAAACGCACCCACAGCAAACGTCCGATGTTTACTCAGTGCATGCGCGCCACCGGAGGCAGCTATACGAATATAACGGTCGGGCAATTTATTGACTTCATCGAGCACATGAGTCGCCGTTACTGCCAAGTCACGCAATACTTTTGTATCTAGGTCGCCATTACTAAAAGCATTGCGCGCATTGCGGAATTTTTTCTCCAGTTGCAGGCGCTCAAAATTCTCTTCGATCTCTTCGAAAGTCTCGATGAAATGCTCCCGGTCAACCACGCGAGTGCCCAAATACGCATCCCAGCCATGGGAATTTTGTAAGCCGGCAATAACAGCGGGATTTAAATAGGGTCGATCGCCTCCTACACCAGTCACGGCCCCAGCACCACCCATCGCCATGGAATTGGCATCGAAGGGTAAAAACGATATGGCATTTGCATTCGCGCCAAAGCTGGCAACGAGCGCCAAAGTTGTCAAACGGCAAAAGATTGGGAAAGAAGGCACGAAATCCATCGTAGGGGATATAACATTTCTGAGGGCCCGCAATGGTGCCTCGGCCAGAAAATCTTTTCCAGTCCGATGCAAAAAATCACAACGGATTTAACAGTTCCGCATTCTGGTTACGCCAAAACGCGAAGCAGGACGACATCAACGTTATTGATCAAGTTCAGAATCCGACGTCCGTGTCGGATTTGGATAGATTAATTCGCAGAGAAGGAGACAGAAATGCGGTTATTTTTCTGCGCGATCGCATTCCATTCGCCAGCGCTCACCGCGTTCGTTATCGCCGGGTAGGTGTAGCGCGGAATAGAGTAAGCGTGAGATGACAATTCAACTTCGATATTGCCCTCCATCAAAATCGGTGCACTGTGCAAATAATTTAAAAACCCCACGGACACCTGGTCATTAACCGCCACTTCCGGTACACGATTGGCCAGAAACATGCATTCATCGAGATTGCTTTCCGGCTCCGGCAGAATAAATCGGCCGCTGGGATCTTCCACCACACAGAAATTGCCCAAGTGAATATCCAGATAAACTGCACCATTAAAATTGGCCGCTTTCAAAAGCGCCAGCAATTCTCCCAGCATATAAATCCGCTGGTCGCCCAGCGGAATTTCGCCGAAGGCAATTTGCGTATTCACATTGACGGCCCAACTGAGGGCATCCAGCAGAATCTGGCGATCGGCGAATGAACCTGCTGCCGCACCCGTGGCATCCGCGTCACCGCTGACATTACTTAAGAGACGATTGACCAGCTCTTCCTGTGCCCGCGTGCGTTTAATCAGCTCCTCGTATTGGGATGCCAGTAACTCCTGATGACGATTGTTCACATAGATGTGATAACCGAGAAATGCGATACCGAGCAAAATGATGCCGAGGAAAAAATTCGATAAACCCGATCTTTCTGCTGGAGGTTCAACAAAAGGTTCCAGAGGTACGGCGGGCTCCGGCGCTTTTTCCGGCGTCACGTTCGCAGCGCGGTTGGTTGCGCGGTTCTTCTCCTGCGCGTCCTTCGCCAGGCGGCGCAGCAGGAATTTGGTGCTATCTTCGATTTCCTGACGGACTTTGGCGATATGTATCTCGAATAGCCGGCTGATCTGCTTCTGCACCTGATCCAGATCACTGTGGGGAACCGCTTCCGGTTCCGGATCTTCCACTGCATCAAAGGAGGTTAACAGCGGCTTCACCAGGGGCTTCTCTTCCACGGCATCCGTCAGCAGCGGTTCTGTGGCTTCCGCCGTTGGCTCCTCCACCCCTCTGGGGCTGATGCCCAAGCTGCCGAGAACCTTTTCCAGGTTGGCATACTTCATCACCTCTTTGCCGAGGATGTCGATCGCCCCTAACGCCCGAGCCTGGCCGACGTATACATCTCCTTGCTCGGATGTATACATGATCACGGGAATCAAGGCCGTGCCGGGGTTGGATTTGATGATCTTGAGTGCCTCCAGACCGTCCATCCCCTCCATATGGTGGTCAAGAAAAATGACAGCTGGCTGACGATAAGAGAGGTAACCCAAGGCTTCTTCTGCGGACATAACCGTGTCCACTTCCAGATCGAAGCGCTCAAGCATTTTGCGCAGGCGCGCCTGCGCAGTCTTGGAGTCATCAACAATAAGTACACGCCGGCGGGCCATACCTGTTCCTTATTTTTGTGCTGGCTGCACCGGACCCGAGGTTACGTGCACACCATGCAAAACCGATGATCATTCAGCGGAGCGAATCTCGCCCATACGCTTAGTTCCTGAGCTCCGGTGGGGGTTCCCCGATGCGTTCGCATGCTCGCCGGAGAGCTAGTAAGACCCATAAGTTATAACACAGATCCCCTGGGCACGCCGGACCCGGCGTCAATAGGGTGATCTGGATTGCGGAAAAAGCTGACACTATCGCAAAAAATGGCCTGCGGCTCAGCTGCAGAGATAGACCGGGAAAACATTGAGATGGCACAAAATAAAAAAAGCGGCTTACGCCGCCTAAACGAGTGCGAGAGGGGAATCGGGGGTAACAATTTTTTACAGAAGCTATACCAATACTTGAACGCGACCCGCGATTTCACGCACGGGGTAGGACTTTACCCGCACGGACGGCTCTTCAAGACAAACGCCGGTCGCGAGGTTGAAATGTTGTTTATAAATAGGTGAAGCCACCACCAGCTGACCCTTTACATCGCCGACTATGCCGCGGGACAACACGGCGGCACCACTAAAGGGATCTATGGCGCCTATGGCATATAGCTGGCCCTGCACCCAGTAAATCGCAATTTGTTCATCGTTAACCAAGGCGCGGACACCCAGATTGGGAAGAACATCTGAGCTATCACAGATATCCATCCAATCCTCTGCAAGCAGTTCTGCTGAATTCATAAAGATTTCTCTCTCATTCTTTTACTTAGCTCGATTATCAGGCTGTTTCCAATTCATTGGCTTCAACAAAGCGAACGATTTCTTCTTCGTTGGCCGGGCGGATTTGCTCACGCTCTTCAACAAACACAACCGTGTTATCGCGCTTGTTACTGTTAACAAATGTGCGGAAACGCTTTAATTTCTCAGGATCGCTGATAGTGGATTTCCATTCGCATTGATAGGCATCTATCACCATTTGCATTTCTTTTTCCAGCTCAGCGCCTATGCCGAGTTTGTCGTCGATAATGACGCCCTTCAGATATTTGAGTCCGCCTTCCAGGTTGTCCATCCAAACGGATGTGCGTTGCAGGCGGTCGGCCGTGCGCACGTAGAACATCAAAAAGCGATCGATATATTTCAATAAGGTTTGATCATCCAATCCTGTGGCAAACAAATCCGCATGACGCGGCTTCATTCCACCGTTACCGCAGACATACAGGCTCCAGCCATTTTCGGTGGCGATAACACCAACGTCTTTGCTCTGCGCTTCAGCACATTCACGTGTACAGCCGGAGACAGCAAATTTCAGTTTGTGCGGTGCGCGCAAACCTTTGTAGCGCTCTTCAATCGCGATAGCCATGCCGACGCTGTCAAGCACGCCATAGCGGCACCAGGTGCTACCCACACAGGATTTCACGGTTCTGACCGCTTTGCCGTAGGCGTGCCCGGTTTCAAAGCCTGCGTCGATCAATTCCTGCCAGATCGCCGGCAAATCTTCGAGCTGCGCACCAAATAAATCTATGCGCTGACCGCCGGTAATTTTGGTGTACAGGCGATATTTTTTGCCTACCATTCCCAGGGCAATTAATTTATCTGGCGTAATTTCGCCACCGGCTACGCGCGGCACAATGGAATAGGTGCCGTTTTTCTGCATATTCGCCATAAAATAGTCATTGGTGTCCTGCAGATGAGCGAGTTCATTTTTCATAATCAACTCATTCCAGCAGCTCGCCAAAATAGAGGCCACCAAGGGTTTACAAATATCACAGCCCAAACCGCGTCCGTGTTTTTCTATCAATTCTTCAAACGTGCGGATATTTCCCACCCGCACCAGGTGATACAACTCTTGTCGTGTATATGAAAAATGCTCACAGACATCGGTGCAAATATCGACACCAAGTTTGGTAAGTTCGCTGTTCATTACCTGAGTTGCCAAAGCGACGCAACCGCCGCACCCCGTACCTGCTTTGGTGGAGCTTTTGATCGCCCCTATAGTGGTTGCGCCATCGCGCACCGCGCAACAAATCGCACCTTTGCTGACGTCGTGACAGGAACAAATGGTGGCAGTTTCCGGCAGAGCATCAACACCGAGACCTGTAGCGGCTTGGCCGTCGGATGCCGGCACAATCAGTTGCTCCGGAGATTCCGGCACATCCATATGATTCAGGCAAATTTGCAGCAAATTGCCGTAGGCAGAGGAATCACCGACCAGCACCGCACCAATCAATTTTTTGCCATCGGGCGACAGCACCAAGCGTTTGTATATTTCGTTGATACCGTCCTGATAAACATAACTGAGAGCACCGGGAGTGCGCGCCTGTGCATCACCGATACTGGCCACTTCAACACCGAGCAATTTCAGTTTGGTGCTCATGTCCGCACCTAAAAATTGCTCTGTGCCACCAGTGATATGGGAGACCGCCACGCGGGCCATTTGATATCCCGGAGCCACCAAGCCAAAAATGCGGTTGCTCCACAGGGCGCACTCACCTATAGCGTAAATATTCGGGACAGTGGTCTGACAATAATTGTTGATGACGATACCGCCGCGCTCACCGACGCCCAAACCGAATTTGCGCGCGAGCTCATCGCGCGGACGAATACCGGCGGAGAATAAAATCATATCGGTTTCGAGATAATTGCCATCGGCAAAAATCATGCGGTAGCGGCATTTTTCCCCGGCAACAATTTCCTGGGTATTTTTTTCGGTATGGACTTTAACACCGAGCTTTTCGATTTTACTGCGCAGTACTTGACCGCCACCTTCGTCCAGCTGCACAGCCATCAGACGCGGTGCGAATTCCACAACATGCGTTTCCAGTCCGAGATTTTTTAATGCGTTGGCCGCTTCCAACCCCAGCAAACCACCGCCAACCACAACACCAACTTTGCTTTGTTTGGCCGATGCGGTAATCGCTTCCAAATCTTCAATCGTGCGGTAGACAAGACAGTGAGGTTGATCGCGCCCGGGCACGGGAGGAACAAAAGGATAAGAACCTGTGGCCAGCACTAATTGGTCATAGGTTTCTTTGTGGCCACTGGCGGTTACAACACAATTTTCTTCGGGTTTCAGCTCCACCACTTTTTCATTGAGTTTGTAGCTGACGCCTTTTTCTTGATAGTAGGTTTCCGAGGTGAGCATCAAATCTTCCGCTGTAGAACAGGAAAAATAGGCGCTTAATTGCACACGGTCATAAGCGAGACGCGGTTCTTCCGCGATAGTGACGATTTGATACTGATCCGCGTTCGATGATGCCAGCAGAGTATCGATAAATTTGTGTCCCACCATGCCGTTGCCTACCACGACAATTTTTTGCTTCTTCATATGCGATACTCCAAAAAGCGATGCAGCAGCGAATTCGCAAAGGTGATGCTGCGGTGATCTACCGAGATTCGAAAAGCTTGAGCATTTAAAAAAATATCCGGTAAGCGCCGCAAATAAAGTGCTACGGGTTTATTTGTCGAAGCATCAAAAAGATGCAGAAGAATATTTTTAATAAACGCACTCAAACCAGTGGCAGGGAAATAGCAAGTGATGTACCAGCTTGCGAATGCGTGGAAGGATTATTTTTTGCCGTGTAAAAACAGAGCCTTAGATCACTGATTTTGAGAAGAGGTAATCCAGCTGTGCAAATCGCTCGATTTTGTATGCACCTAATAAAAGCATTTTGGCACCAACAAGTAGCACTCATGATCGAAAAACCATATCCATATGCGCACCAAATTGTCCCAACTGATTTACGATTAAGCACCATTTATGATCAATAGTGCTTTTGGCGATAACACCAGGGAAGTGAAACGCGCCATTTGAGGGCGAAAGTAAACCGGATTCGGATTGGCGAGGTCTATGCACTAGACCAATGCTTTCGATTTTCTTTAACCAGGGGAGTCTGCATAATAACCCGCATGATTGAGCCCAGCCTGACAGACCCTTTCGGTCGCCAAATCCGCTATCTGCGACTCTCCGTGACAGACCGCTGCGATTTTCGCTGTCGTTACTGCATGGCGGAAGACATGACCTTTCTGCCGCGCAGCCAGGTCCTTTCTCTGGAAGAGCTGACGCTGATCGCAAAAGTATTTCGTCAGCTCGGCGGCGATAAACTGCGCATTACCGGCGGTGAACCGCTGGTTCGCCGCGACGTTCTTCATCTATTCCAGAATGTCGGCAGGCTCGGTTACCGCGACCTGAGCCTGACCACCAACGGCGCGCGCCTGGATCAATACGCCGCTGCGCTGGTGGATGCCGGGGTACATCGCGTCAATATCAGTCTGGATTCCCTCCAACCCCACCGTTTTCACGATATTACCCGCACTGGCGATTTGAACCATGTGCTGCGCGGTATAGACGCCGCCCGCCGCGCCGGTTTTCAGCGCATCAAACTCAACACCGTGGTGATGCGCCATTTCAACCTGGACGAAGTGGTACCACTCGCCCGCTTCGCTCTGGAGCAAGGCCTGGATATCAGCTTTATCGAAGAAATGCCGCTGGGAGAAATCGACGACCACAAGCGGCTGGACGAATTTGTCAGCAGCGCGGAAATACGCGCGCAGCTGGAATCGGTCTTTTCATTGAAAGCAATTGACGATGATACCGGCGGCCCCGCCCGTTATTGGGCGGCACAGGGCTACGCCAACCGCATAGGCTTTATCTCGCCCCACAGCCACAACTTTTGCAGCACCTGCAATCGCGTTAGAGTCAGCGCCGAAGGCCGCATTCTGTTATGCCTGGGCAATGAGCACAGCGCCGATTTGCGCTCGATATTGCGCGATACACCGCCCGGGCAGCAGGAAGAGCGTTTGGCCGAGGCCATTGTGGCTGCTTTAAGACTCAAACCTGAACGCCACCATTTCAATCTCGAAGAGCCGCCGCAGATATTGCGTTTTATGAACGCTACCGGCGGCTGAGCACAAGGATTCTCTATGTCGCACACCAGCGAATTTCATCCTCTCAATATTTGCGTGCTGACCGTTTCGGATACCCGCACTCTCGCCGAGGACAAATCAGGCGATACCCTGGTGCAACGCCTGACTGACGCAGGTCATCGCCTGCATAAACGCGAGCTGATCAAAGATGACATTTATCAGATACGCGCCGTGGTTTCCGCCTGGATTGCAGAGCCGGAGGCGCAAGTGGTGCTGATTACCGGCGGCACGGGATTCGCCGGTCGCGACAGTACACCGGAGGCAGTAACGCCGCTGCTGGATAAACAAATCGAAGGCTTTGGTGAATTGTTTCGCCATATTTCCTTTAGTGAAATTGGCACCTCGACCATTCAATCCCGCGCCCTGGGCGGACTCGCCAATCGCACATTGATTTTCTGCCTGCCTGGGTCCACCAACGCCTGCCAAACCGCCTGGGACAAGATTCTTGCCGCACAGCTCGACAGCCGCACCCGCCCCTGTAATTTTTATGCCCAGGTGCGCCTCTGAATGTTGGACTTATTTGTTGCCCGGGAAAAAATCGCGCAGGCGGCGAGCGCCCTCGCCCGCAGTGAAACCCTGCCTTTATCGCAAGCGCGCGGACGTATTCTGGCTGAGGATTGTCTGGCGCTGGTCGATGTGCCACCGGCAGCCAATAGCGCCATGGATGGTTATGCCCTGGTCGCTCCGTCCTCGCCCCCACCTTGCACACTGCCCATCAGCCAAATCATTGCCGCTGGAACACCCCCAAAGCCGCTAGAGCAGGGCACAGCCGCGCGCATTTTTACCGGGGCGGAAATTCCTCCCGGCGCCAACGCGGTGGTGATTCAGGAAGATTGTGACGCAACAGCGGAAACCGTGACTGTAAGGGTGGCGGTAAAGCCAAGCGAGAATATTCGTCAGCAAGGCCAGGATCTGCAACGCGGCCAATTAGTCGCAAAAAAAGGCGAAAGGCTCACAGCGGTTCATCTCGGTTTATTGGCGTCGTGTGGTATCAGCGTTGTCACGGTCGCTGCCAAACCGCGAATCGCTCTTCTCAGTACCGGCTCTGAACTGATCGAACCCGGCCAGACTCTCGCGCCGGGTCAGATCTACAACTCCAACCAATTTATGCTCGCAGCCTTGCTCGAGGACTGGGGCTGTGAAGTCGTATTTAAGGGCCGCGTCGAAGACGATCTGGAGAAAACCCGCCGCCTCTTATCCGAATGGGCGGAAGCGGTGGACTTGATCGTCACCAGCGGCGGAGTTTCCGTCGGCGATGCTGACCATTTAAAAGCGGCCATTTCCAGCACCGGTGAATTGAATTTGTGGAAAGTCCGGTTAAAACCGGGCAAACCTCTGGCGTTTGGCCATATTCACCACACCGCGGGAAAAACACCGGTTATCGCCCTGCCCGGCAATCCGGTTTCCTCTTTTGTCACCGCCGCGCTTTTTATCAAACCCTTTATTGCCGGTTTGTGCGGGCAACCCTATCGACCATTGGAATTCCGTCCGCAAGTCTCCGGATTTTCTATCGACCGCCCCAACAAACGCCCGGAACTGATTCGGGTGAAATGGGAAAACGGCAAATTGCAGCGCTTCAGCAACCAGAGTTCCGGGGTGTTGAGTTCTGTCGTCTGGGCTGACGGACTTGCCTGGATCGAAGCCGATATCTGCGTGCGCGCAGGCGATACAGTTCCCTACATTGCAATGAGCGATTTACTCTCGCTCTAACCTGTTAATCAAAAGAGACGATTTATGGCAGACCAAGAAACTTCCATAGAAGCTGCGGTATTCCGCCGCTTGCTGAAACACCTGGACGACAACAAACAGGTGCAGAACATCGACCTGATGAACCTCGCCGGTTTTTGTCGCAACTGTCTGGCGAAATGGTATGTGGCAGCAGCAGCCGACCAAGGCGTCACAGTCGACTATGAACAAGCGCGCGAACGCATTTACGGCATGCCTTACGAACAATGGAAAGCACAATACCAAACACCAGCGAGTGCTGAACAGCTGGACAATTTCTCCAAAAAATCGGACCACTGATTTATGCCTGTCACCATCGAACAGCTGTGGATCTACCCGGTGAAATCCCTGGCCGGTATTCAACTGTCCAGCGCGGAATTGGGAGTCGCTGGGTTAAAAGGCGACCGGGAGTGGATGATCGTCGATGACAAAGGCGTGTTTTTGACTCAGCGAAAGTTGCCGCGTATGGCGACTATCAAAACCGCGTTGCGCGGCGACCAGCTGATTTTGAGCTGCAAGGGCGATGGTGATATCGCACTGACGCCACCCGCCGGAGACAGTGAACCCGTGCAAGTGTGGAGTTCACATTGCCGCGGCTTGGCGGCCGACGCCGAAATCAATCGCTGGATATGCCAGGCCATCGGCGTCGATAAAGCCAAACTGGTGTATTTCGACAAACGCCAGCCGCGTCCTGTGGATCCCGAGCGCTTTGGCCCCTACCACACCCATTTCGCTGACGGCTCACCCTATTTGGTGACCAATTTGGCGTCGCTGCAAGCGCTGAATCTGCATCTGCTGCAATCGAATATTCCGCCAGTCAACATACTGCGCTTCCGCTCCAATATTGTGATTTCCGGCCTGCCCGCTTTTGCTGAACACAATACGCAAGTTTTGCGCAAAGGCAGCGCGGTTATAGCGCTGAAAGATCGCTGTCAGCGCTGTTCGGTGATTACGGTCGATCAGCGCACCGGAATACCCTCACCTGAGCAATACCCATTTCAAGCACTGGCGCAAATCAACGGTATGCCCGACAAACCCAAGGCGCCGGTATTCGGGGTGAACTCAGTGTTAACGGATGGAGCTGGCACCACCATCCGTTGCGGCGAACAATGGGAAATCGGTTAGTACGACAGGACTTCTTTGACGAAGGGAATGGTCAGCTTGCGCTGTTGCTGCAGGGAGGCATCGTCCAGGCGATTGAGGAGATTGAACAGTTCGTTGGTGTCGCGCGGTGCACGGCTGAGAATATATTTCGCCACCTCATCCGACATGTCCATGCCACGCGCTTTCGCCCGTAGTTGCAATGCATGGGCCTTTTGCTGATCGTTGAGTCCGTGCAGGTGATACACCACGCCGCCCAACACACGGGATTTCAAATCCGGCAAGGTCAGCGGCAGCGACGGCGGACTGGAATGGGAGGCGATCAACAAGCGATTGCCCGCGTCGCGCAGGCGGTTGAACAGATGAAACAACGCCCGCTCCCACGCTTGATGGCCGCAGATTTCATCTATGCCATCGAGGCAAACCAGGCTGACTTTATCGAGCCCCTCACAAACATCCTCCGGCGCATAGCCCACCAGATCGCGCAGCGGCAGGTACTGCACACTGATTTTGTGTTCATAGGCCAAGTGACAGCAGGCTTGCAGAAGATGGGTCAGCCCAGCGCCGCGGTTGCCCCACACCAACAGATTTTGATCGCCGCGATTCAGGCTGAATTCGCGCAGCGCGTAGACAACCAGCTCATTGCCTTCTGCCACGTAAAAATTGGCAAAAGTGGCGTCGTCGTTGAGTGATACCCCAAGGCTTAATTGAACTGGCGCGTGCTCGCCAACCCCATCCATAACCGCCCCCTAACGCCCAATCCACTGGAGCTGCAAAGGCTTGTCGGGTCCTCCGGCAGCTTCGGCCATCCACGGGGTCGACTCAACGGCGGGCGCGCGAGCGCGCAGCTTGTTATCCAAGGACAAAGCGTTCAAAAACTGGCTCTGCGAGCCGCTCAAACGCAATGTAAGCAGCACCGTATCGTCGGTGATGGCGAGCAGGTCATAGGAACTCACAACAGCCAGGGTGCGGAGATAATCCAAGGCTTTACGGTAGGTACCAAATTCATTGACGGGGCTGATCTGAATATACAGCTGGGCAGCGGATTCCGCCTTGGAATCCAGGGCATAACGGCTGGCGAGTTCGTCGGCCAGTGGAGCCAGCGCCTGCTGTCCGACCAACGCTGCATCTACTCCCCGATATTCATAAAGACGACTTCCTCCTTGTTGGAAATATTGCCAAGTAGTCCACCACTCACCGGAGAAACTGCGGGCATAGCGTCCGACCAGAATCGTGTCTGCAACATATCTCTCCGAGGCACTGAGAATGGCCTCTTCGTCAAAACTCCACACCTGTTCAGCCGAGATCGCCAGTTGGTCATCCAGGTCGAGCAAAGGCAGCAACAAAGGAACACCGCGTTGTTTGGCCGCGGCAGACAGCCCCTGCATAACAGGGCCATTGGGATCATTGATCAGACGTTTGCCTTCTGTCGCATCGTCCTCCACCAGCCACACCAAGGTGCTCGGGCGGTTCGCTGGCCAATAGGGCAAACCGGCTTCTTTGATAATGCGCTCGATAACGGCGGGGG
>Ga0207868_1000157_pt1 | contig 90275 bp, 73 predicted proteins | sample Passage237B_FD_187370 | JGI IMG/M metagenome (GOLD analysis project Ga0207868, IMG submission 187370) | Cellulose adapted compost microbial communities from Newby Island Compost Facility, Milpitas, CA, USA - Passage2 37B (SPAdes) (version 3) ...
GGATAATTCCCCTTGAAAAACGCCGTGTCGATTTCGATTTCCTCCACAATGCCCGCATGGCCCAGTTCGAAAATCGCCCAGTCAAAACCGGGGCCGCGGCGGCGGCGCGTTTCCCAGCCGTCCCCCATATTGGCTCCCTTGCCGGGCTTGGTCATGGCCAGCGGCGAGCCGTAATGCGCATCGCTATAGGCAAGACAGCGCGCGCCGTTTTCCATGGCGATCAGGTCCACGGTTTCATCCGCCTTGACGGATGCCCAGTCTTTCACCACGCGACCATAAACACGCAGGCGCGCCACGCCCCCGTCGGGATAAATGTTCAGGCGCAAATGCGTATAGGCCCCCGTGGCCGATACGGCGAAATAATTGGGGCTGTTGCCCTGCAATTTCACGACATCCAGCACGGTTTCCCAGGCGGCATCATCGCCCGGCACGTCACCGTCGAAAACGCAGGCATCGATGGAGGCTGCGGGCGCGTAGTTCCCCGTGAAATGGCGCGTATCAATATTGACGCCTTCAACCGTGCCCTTGGCCCCCAGCTTGATGATGCAATAATCATAGCCGTTGCCGCGCTTGCGGCGGCTTTCCCAGCCGTCCATCCATTTACCGTGGTCGTCGTATTTATCGGCAATAAAAACGGGTTCCGACGGCTGGATCAGCCGCGATTTGTCCGCAAAAAAATCATCCGTGGCATACACCACCTCCGTGCCCAGCAGGGGATGGGCAAGATCGGTATTGATGCGGGCAAAATCGGGCAGCGTGGTCATTTTTCGTCACCATGCAAAGGAGTTGGTTGTTGTTACGTCAGCGCCTGCAAGCGGAACAGGGCGATTTTATGCACCTGCGCCAGCGCGTTTTCAAATTCCGTTTCGGGGTCGTTGTTCAGGCGGGTGCGGAAGGCCTCCAGAATGTCCGCCTTGAACAAACCTTTCACCGCGATGATGAAAGGAAAGCCGAATTTTTCGCGATAGGCGGCATTGAGGCGCTTGAATTCCTCGAATTCCTCCTGCGTGCATTGGTGCAGGCCTGCGCCCTGCTGCTCGGCAATGGAGGCAGGCGCCATTTTTTCCATCGCCGCCGCGCTGACGGCCAGCTCGGGATGCGCGCGGATAAGCGAGAGTTTCAAGCCGTGGTCCGCCATATCCACCACCATGCGCATGGCGGCGAAAAGCTTCATGACCGTGTCGATATCGCCGACATCCTTGTCATCGTAAACCATTTCGGCAACCCAGGGCGAATGCTCGTAAATGCCGCCGTAAACCTTTAAAAAAGTATCCCGCGACAGGCCGCTGGGTTTTTCCGAGAGTGTTTTGTCTTCCATGTCATCCTCCTTTATATGGATGATGTTCATGCCAGTGCCGGGCGATATCCACACGGCGGCATATCCAGACGTCTTTATGTTGACGCACGTAATCAAAAAACTTTTTCAGCCCTGCCATGCGCCCCGGACGGCCGATCAGGCGGCAATGCAACCCGACGGACATCATTTTCGGCGCGGTCGCCCCTTCGGCATAGAGCGTATCGAAAGCATCTTTCAGATAGGTAAAAAACTGGTCGCCCGTGTGAAAACCCTGCGGCGTGGCAAAACGCATGTCGTTCGCATCCAGCGTATAGGGGATGATCAGTTGCGGCTTGCCGAATTCATCCGACCAGAAGGGCAGATCGTCGCTGTAATCATCGGCATCATATAAAAACCCGCCTTCCTCCACGACCAAACGGCGCGTATTGGGGCTGGTGCGCCCCGTGTACCAGCCGAGCGGACGCTGGCCGGTCAGCTCTTCGATCACCTTGATCGCGCGGCGCATATGCGCGCGCTCCGTATCCATATCCACATCCTGATAATTGATCCAGCGATAGCCGTGGGAACACACCTCGTGCCCGTGGTCGATAAACACTTTCGCCATTTCGGGATATTTTTCCAGCGCCATGGCCACGGCGAAAATCGTCACGGGGATATCATATTCCCTGAACAGCCGCAGCAGACGCCACACGCCCGCGCGGGAGCCGTATTCGTAAATCGACTCCATGCTCATATGCCGCGCCGGCACGGCGGGCGCATTGATGATTTCGGAGAGAAAGGTTTCGGCGGCAGGATCGCCGTTGAGCACGCAATTCTCCCCGCCTTCCTCGTAATTCAGCACGATTTGCAGCGCCAGACGCGCATTCCCCGGCCAGCGCGGATGCGGCGGGTTTTCGCCATAGCCTTTGTATTGTCGTGTATCCTGTGCCACGCGGCACCCCTTCCGTTATTTCCGGCAGTTTCCCCTTGCCAAAATACGCCTTTTATATGGCCATATTTCGGGTATTTTTTCCATGTGAATGTCGTTAATAATAAAAGAGTCCTTTTATAATTTTACATAGGAATATCCATGTCTGGCAAGCTGACAACACATGTTCTGGATACCGCCCACGGCAAGCCCGCTGCGGGCATGCAGGTACGTTTATACCGCATGGATGATGCCGCCCCGGTACTGCTGGCGGAAAAAACCACCAATGACGATGGCCGCTGCGACGCACCATTGCTGGCCGATGCGGATTTCAAGCCGGGATGCTACCGCCTGACCTTTGCCGTGGCGGATTATTTCCGCCGCGCCGGCGTCCATCTGCCCGATCCGCCGTTTCTGGATATCGTTACCATCGATTTCGGCATCACGGATGCGACGGCGCATTACCACGTGCCGCTGCTGGCCGCGCCCTTCGGCTATTCCACCTATCGCGGCAGCTGATTATTTCCGGTTTTCGTCCAGCCAGCGGCGCAGCACGTCGCGGTCTTCTGCCGTCATGCCCGTTTCATTGCCCAGCGGCATGATATCGGTTTCAATCGCCTGCTGATACACGCGCGCGGCATTTTTGCGCAGGTCATCCGGTTTTTCCAGCACGACATCCAGCGGCGGCACGTCAAAGCTTTCATGCGCCGGTTTGCGCGCATGGCAGGCCGTGCAATGTTTTTGCACCACGGCCTGCACCTCCGCATCCGTCACGCGCGCCACAGCGGCGGCGGCATCCGGCCGCGCCGAAGGCGGCTTCCATGATGCCGCCAGCATGACCAGCAGGAAACCGGCAACCCCTGCGACAAGATAACGGTAATCCACATTGCCGCGATGCTTCCGGTTGAAAAATTCACGGATCGGCCAGGCCGCCGCGCAAAGCCCCGCGAGAATCAGCCAGTTATAGCTCCCCGCATAGAGCATCGGGTAATGATTGCTGATCATGACCAGCAGGACGGGCAGCGTCATATAGTTGTTGTGCAGGGAGCGCTGCTTTGCCGTTTTGCCCAGCAGCGGGTCGGGCTTTTGCCCCGCGAGCAGCGCCGCGACGGTTTTTTTCTGGTTCGGGATGATAACCATGAAAACATTGGCCGCCATGACGGTGCCGATCATCGCGCCGATATGGATAAAGGCGCCCCGCCCCGTGAAAATCTGGCATAGCGCATAGGCCGCCGCCGTCAGCGCGGCAAACCAGACAAGGCCGAAGATTTTGTTGTTCTGGCCGAGCCCGCTTTTGCACAGCGTGTTGTAAAACACCCAGCCGCCCGCGATAAAACCAAGGCCCGTCAGCGCGGCGTCAATCGGATGCAGGTCCAGCTTGGCCCTGTCCACCAGATACAGCCCCGCGCCGTAATAATAGATGAGGCACAGCAGCAAAAAGCCGCTGATCCACGTTGCATAGGCTTCCCATTTGAACCAGTGCAGCCCTTCCGGCATATGGTCGGGCGCGACAAGGTATTTTTTCTTGTGATAAAACCCCCCGCCATGCACGGCCCAAAGCTCGCCGCCCACGCCGGCCTTTTTATCCTTGTCATCAGCAGGCGGCACAAGGCTGTTGTCCAGCCAGATGAAGTAGAAGGAAGAACCGATCCAGGCAATCCCCGCAATCAGGTGAAACCAGCGAATGGCCAGCGACAGCCACGCGGCAAGATCCACATCAAACCCGGTCATGCCTTGCCCAGTCCCGCGCGTTCGTAACCGACGACCATGTCATAGGCCTTGGTTGTCAAAAATCCCGCCAGCGTATCGGCCATGACAAGATCGTTGAACAGCAAAATCGCATCGCTGAGGAAAACATCCTTTTCCCCCGTTTTCAACCGGGCGGCTTCCTCGTCCAGAAACTGCCGCATCAGATCATCCGTCATCACGCGGCCATCGGCCAGCTTCGCGCCGTGGACGCGCCATTGCCAGAGCTGCGTGCGGGAAATTTCCGCCGTTGCCGCATCTTCCATCAGGTTGTAAATCGGCACGCAGCCGTTGCCGGACAGCCATGCGCGCAGGTAAAGCAGCCCCACGTTGATATTGGTGCGGATGCCCTGCTCCGTAATCTCGCCTGCGGGGATTTGCAAAAGATCGGCGGCGGTGACGTTCACATCATCGCGCATCAGCCCCGTCTGGTTCGGCCCCGGCATGGCGGCATCGAAAATCTCTTTCGCCTTGGCGACCAGTCCCGGATGCGCCACCCATGTGCCGTCGTGACCGTCTTTTGCCTCGCGCTGTTTGTCGGCGATGAATTTTTCCAGCGCCCTGTTGTTCGCCTCCGCGTCATCCTTGATGGGAATTTGCGCCGCCATGCCGCCCATGGCATGCGCGCCGCGGCGGTGGCAGGTCTTGATCAGCAACTGGCTGTAGGAGCGCAGAAAATGACAGGTCATCGTGACCGTGCCGCGGTCGGGCAGCACAAAGGCGGGATCGCGCGCGAATTTTTTAATGAAGCTGAAAATATAATCCCAGCGCCCGCAGTTGAGACCGACGATATGGTCGCGCAACGCGTAGAGGATTTCATCCATCTGGAAAGCGGCGGTGATCGTTTCGATCAGCACCGTCACGCGCACCGTGCCGCGCGCAAGGCCCAGCGTATCTTCCGCATGGCAGATCACGTCGCTCCAGAGCTTGGCTTCCTCATGGCTTTCCAGCTTGGGCAGATAAAAATAAGGCCCCGTCCCCTTGGCCAGCAGCGTCTGCGCGTTGTGGAACAGATAAAGGCCGAAATCGAAAAACGATGCGGAAAGCGGCTTGCCGTCCAGCGTGACGTGTTTTTCCTCCATATGCAGGCCGCGCGGCCGCACCAGCAGCACGGCGGTTTTATCGTTCAGTTTATATTCCTTGCCGCGCGCGGCATCGGTCAGTTGAATGGTGCCAAGGTTCACATCGCGCAGGTTGATCTGCCCGTTGATCTGGTTCGCCCATGTGGGGGTATTGGAATCTTCAAAATCCGCCATGAAGGCATTCGCGCCGGAATTGAGCGCGTTGATGACCATTTTGCGGTCCACCGGACCCGTAATCTCCACGCGGCGGTCCTGCAAATCCGCCGGAACGGGACGCACCTGCCAGTCACCCTTGCGGATATGTTCCGTTTCGGGCAGGAAATCGGGCCGCAGGCCGGCATCGAATTTGCCCTGCAACACCTGACGCGCGGCCATAAGGTCGCGGCGGCGTTGCCCGAATTTTTGCGCGATGCCCGCAAGGAAGGCGAGCGCCTCATCCGTCAGGATGTCTTCCTGTCCCGCCACTTCGGGCGCGCTGATACGGATGTCATACGATGCTTTGGCGGCGGTTTCGGGCATCTTTCTTCCCTTTCGGCTGTGGCATGAAACGCGCCTACTGTATCACGCCGCCACGGCAAAAGGTATCCTGCACCGCAGCAGGAGAAGGATTTTACGAAAGACGCCGGACCGCGAATTAGGGACGGTGCTGCCGGTGCGTTTTCGCACTGTCATTCGCCGGTTTTTGCTCCCGCCGCCAGATGGCCGCACGATCAAAAATCGCGGTGGTTGCCGTCGGCGCGGCGAAAGCGCCAAAGCCTTCGGCGCGGATGCGGTCGTAAAGCGTGCCGATTTTCATCTTGCGTCCGTCGGTGGCCGCCGGCGTCCACATGCCCGCGTTCAGCCGCGCGGCAAATTCCGCATCCAGCAGCGCGCGGCGCGACAGATCGTCAAAGCGGTGGCCGCCCGTGAGTTTTTCAAACGTCGTGCCGTCGCGGGCCGCCATCCGGTGCAGCGCGTGCAGCGCCATCTGCGCCAGTTCCGGCTTGTGGAAAGAGGCCGTATTGGGCGTGCGCAGGGAGGATTGGTGATCCACGTTGCGCCCATAGGTCGCCGCAATGGGACTGCCGTGGATTTTAAACTGCGCATGCGCCCATTTGTCGTAGGAAAGGCGGATGCGGTCATGCAGCGTTTCGATACTGTCGCCGGCAAAGGCGGGATGCGCCTTGCATTTTTCAAAAACCTCGATGGGGCTGTTCTTGCGGCTGTGCTGCGCCAGCGGGCGGTCATAAAGCATCAGGCTGGAAATCACGTCCATTTGCTCGAAACTGCGGCCCAGCTGGTCTTCGTCAAACTGCGTGACCTTGCCGTCCTTCGCCTTGGGCTGCAATTCGGCGGAGGGGCGATTTTTCAGCACCCAGAAAAATCCCTTCACCGGCGCAATGCCGTCCAGTCCGTGGTCGAACAAAAGGCGCATATGTTCCAGTTGCAGCGCTTTGTTTTTATGCGCGTTGCCGCTGATCATCCCGCCGTGCAGATCGCCGCCCCAGGTGGCGTAGGAATTGCGCCCTTCGTCAAGGTTCGGGTTGGATATGGCGATCTTGTTCTCGACGTTGGAGAACATCATGATCAAAACCTGCCGCAGCCGCGCCTGCACGTTTTCATAGGTCAACTGATGTTCATCCTTCGCCACGGTGACGACATCATGGGCGACTTCCTCGAAACGCGTTTTCAGGGCGGTAATGCGCTGTTCCAGCGCCTCGGGCGTTGTTTCATCCTTGCGCGTTTTCAGGATGGCGGCGATCTCGCGGCGGATTTCGGCTTCGCGCGCATCGTCGATCTCGCCGGGGTTTACGCCTGCAAAGATTTCGGCGTAAACCTCCACAAGGCGCTGCACGTTGCGGTACTGGAATTGGCCGCCGATGCCCTTGTAGGCTTCGCCCGCCGGCGTTGTGCCGCCGCGCACCAGCGTTTCCGCCGCGCGCAGGGTTTCATCGCTGCTGTTATCCGTACCCATGTAAACACAGGTCAGCATATGCGACATAATGGTATCAATGGCCGCTTCCTTGCCCTCCTTGCGATAGGCTTCCAGCGCTTCCTTTTTATAGCCGAGATGGCTCATGGCTTCGAGAAAACCCTCAACGCCCAGCTCCTTGCAGCCCAGTTCCACCATCAGGCGCACCTTGGCGGCGTTATAGGCGGAATCCGCCCCGCCGGAGAGCGCCTGCGTCACGCCCTGCAATTTGTTTTTGCGCATGTAATCGAACAGCCAGAGCAATTCGTTGCGCATTTCCTCCTCAAAGGCGCGGCGCGGGCCTTTTTCCCACGGCGCGGGGCCGTCCTGCTGCGGCGCGCGCATACCGCCTTTGAACGCATGCGGCACGACGGCATGAGGCGCGTGCCCCTTGTCGCGCGGCGGGGTGACGGTGACGACCTGGCTGGTATAGGCCATATCGGCAAAACTGCACCGCACGCCTTCGGAAACGATTTCCCCGTTCTGCGCCATCAGGCGGCTGCCGAATTGCGCGAAGGTGGAGCCGGAACTGCCCAGACCGTCCGTATGCACAATAACGCCGCAATATTGCGATGCCAGTTTGCACAACTCGATATGCTTGTCGATTTTACCGGCCACGGGCGGGCTGGCATTGGGGTTGAGCGCGACGGTGATGTCAAAACGCTTTGCCTTGTCCGCCAGCGGATTGTCGCGCGCATAATCGGCGTTATCGGCGCTGTTGTCAAAGCGGGAGCCGACCCAGTATTCCTCGCAAATCACATGCGTCAGGTTCGCGGCCTTGTCGCCCTTGCCGATTTGCACCACGGGGCTGCCGAAGGGAATGACGCGCGCGGGGACTTCCGTACCGTCGGGATAAACCATGCCCGGCAGGTCGATCATGATCGTGCCGTCGCGTCCCTTGCCGTGGGCGTTTTCGTATTGATTGGCCAGCGCGTCGCTCCATTCCTCGAAATGGCGTTTTTCGTAGCCGCGTTCGTAGTTGAACAAATAGCGTTTCGCCGACATGGAGATGATCTCGCCGCCGCCGATCAGCGTTTGCACGTTAAAGCTGTTGTTGATGCGGTTGAAGAGGGGGTTCTTGCGCCGCTCCGGCTGGTCGGGCAGGTTCTTGTCGGCAAAATACCACGGATGCCCGACGGAGATCACAAGATTCGGGTCAAGGCTCGCCGCATAATCGGCGATGGTTTGCAGCATTTCGCGCGTTTTGGCATTGTCGGAATAATAAAAATCATCTCCGCGTTCGTAACCCGACAGCCCCAGTTCTTCCAGCGCCAGAATATCCGCGCCGTCCGCGACCGCACGGTCGATGGCCTTGCAGATATTCGCCACGTTGCGCGGCCAGTCACCCCCCGTCTGGTTGCAACTGGCGGAAGCGATTTTGATCTGGAAGGATTGCGGGGCGTCTTTGCGTGTCATGGGCCAAACTTCGGTTGTCTGATTACGGGTTTCGGTGCTTTGACAGGTTGCAGGATCGCATCGGCGGTTGCAAGCTGAATGCCCGCCGCCGCCATTTCCGCCTTTGCGGCCTTCACCGCCGCCGCATCCAGCCCGCGGCTGGCATCCTCCACAAACACCACCTTCACCCCTGCCAGCATGGCGGCGGCATCCAGCGCGGAAAATTTGACGCAATATTCGGTGGCAAGGCCGCAGACATGCAGCTCCGTCACGCCCTGTTTTTTCAGATAATCGGCCAGCCCCGTCACCGCCGCCTGATCGTTGTCGCGGAAGGCGGAATAGCTGTCCACGTTTTTATCAAGACCTTTTTGCTGGATGTAATCCACCTTCGCCATGTTCAGCGCGGGGTGAAATTCGGCGTCTTTCGTGCCCTGCACGCAATGGTCGGGCCACAGCATTTGCGGCTTGCCCGACAATTCGCCCATTTCAAACGCATTCTTGCCGGGGTGCCGGGAGGCAAAGCTGCCGTGGTCGGCGGGGTGCCAGTCCTGCGAGGCGACAATCAGCCCGTAGCCGCCCTTGTCGATCAGCCTGTTGATCACCGGCACGACGGCATCGCCATCCGGCACGGGCAGATTGCCGCCGGGGCAAAAACCGTTTTGCACATCCACAATCAAAAGCGCTTTGGTCATTTTTTATCTCCTTGTCAGCCGATTTTCGGCACTTTGTTTTTGGGCGCGGGTTTCGCGGCGGTTTCATGCCCGCCGTTAAAGCGTTCAGTATAATCCGCCACACCCTTTTTGTTGCTATTGGCATGGCCGAGGTGTTTTTGCTCGCAAGCCATACGCTGCGTAAAAAGGTTTTTATCGAGATAAACCGGCACATGCGCATGATCCTGCGGCAGCGCGGCCTTCAGCGCGGCGATATCGACGGTGAATTGCGCATCGCCCTCCGCCTGCGCCTTGTTGAACAGCGCGAGCAGGCGGTCTTTCAGGACATCATCCGGTTTTCTGGTCACGCGGCGCACGGCTTCGGGCAGGGTGGCCAGCTGTTCCTTCACAAAACGCGTCAGCGCGGACAAATCGGTCGTCATCTCGCCGCTACCGGGGAAGGTTTCCTTTTGCGCGGGCTCTTTATACACATAGTTCCCCGCCGCATCGAAAACCGGCACCAGCAGGTCGCGCGCGGTATATTCGGCCTTGGCGTTTTTCGTCTCGGCAAAATTGCGCAGGTTCACCATGCCGCCTGCGGGGTCAATCCCCAGCGTTTCGTCGTAAATGACGACTTCGGCCAGTTTGCCGTTTTCATCATAAAAGCGGCGGCTGTTGATGCGCCCGGGGTTGGAGGATTTGACAGGCGCATGCGCCGCAACCTTCATGACCGGCGTCATTTTGTCTTCGGCGCCGGGCGCTTTGCCTTCCAGCACATCCATGTAAACGGCAGCGGCTTTATACACCAACCCCAGCGGCGGCACGTGGGAGCCTGCCGTGCCGATGCCCCAGGCGGAGAAAAACGCCCCGTCCTCGCGCATTTTTTGCGCCGTGTATTCGTCAATGCCGTCGGCGGCGGCGCAAAACACGCGGCATTTGCCGGCGTGTTTGAGCAAATCCGCGTCGCTCATCTTTTGCACGGCGGCGGCCTCCAGCCCGTCGATGAACCCTTCCTCCGCAAAGCGGCGCAGGGCAATTTTGGAATATTTCACGATATCGCCGCTGTCGAAACGCACGCCGTAATGCCGGCCGAGGCCTGCGGCATGCAGCTCCTTGATCACCGTAATGGCGTTTTCCAGCCCCTGTTCGGGGTCATAGGTATCCACCAGCAAAATACCGCTTTCGGGATGCGCCATGGCAAAGCTGCGGAAAGCATCTTTTTTCAAGGCATCGCGCAGCGCATCCGTTTTGCCCGCATCGCGCAGCGCCGTCAGTTCCGAAAAGGTCAGATCGCCGATTTCGTTTTCATGCGTCATGACCCAGGCATGATCCATCGTGCCCGCAAAAGGCTGGGCGAAGGCTTTTGCCGCCGTGCCTGTCGAGGTCGTCGTATACCCGCCAAGGCCAAGACTGCGCGAGGCTTCAATCGCCGCGCCAAGGCCGGGGCCGCGACGCAAGCCCTGCACGCTTGCCGCACCGGCGGGGGATCCGTTTTCCATGTCGCGTTCGATCACATCACTCTGGCGCGCCCCCTGCGTTGCATAGGCGCTGTGGCCGTTCAGCAAACACAGCGCGACGGATTCCAGCATTTTTACCTGCGCGATCGGCCCTTCGACGCGCAGCACGGGTTCTTGCGGAAAGAAAACCGTGCCTTCAGGCGCGGCGTCGATCTTCAGCTTGAAATCCATTTTCGACAAATAGTCGATGAAGGCATCGGGAAACTGGCGCGCGCCCGCAGGGGTTTTGAGGGATTTCAGATAATCCAGATCTTCCGGCAACAGCCCGTGTTCCTGCCAGCGCTTGACGATATCGATCACGCCTTCCAGACCGGCGGCAACGGTATAGCCGCTGCCCGCGGCTTCCTTGCGCCCGAACATATAAAACACGGCAGGGTTATCCGCGCGGCCTTCCAGCCAATAGGCATAGGCCGTGGTGAAATGATATTTGTCCGTCATCAGCGGGGAGGTCTGACGGATATCATAATTTTGCGCGATAAAACCCATGTGGCTTCTCCTTGGCACCGGCGATGAATTTATTTCAAAGGTTTCATTGCCGAATCTTTATTTATTCTGTAAAACATACCCGTCGATGCATTTAAATCTGGATATATCTACATTCTGAGTATATATATCTATTATATGAGCATAACCAAGTCAAGTCACGAAAAAAAGAAACCCGACATGCAAAACAAGCCTTTGATTTTAATAGGGAATGATACATCCCCCTCTCTGCCCGCCACAGCGGCCGCGCTGGGGATGACGGTTATTCCCGCCAGCATCGATTCTTTCGCCAGCGGCGAGCCCTTTGTGGAGCTTTTTCCCAAAGACAGGGAAAACGCCCCCGCCCATGCCGCGCTGCTGAAAGACCGCGACGTGGTCGTTGTGCAATCGGCCACGGACAGCATCACGCATTTATTGATGATGGTGCATACGCTCAAGGCCTATGGCGCGGGCAAGGTGACGGTCGTCATGCCCTTCGCCCCGCTGATGCGGCAGGACCGCGCCTTTGACAACCGTTTCGTTTCCCTCGGCGCGGCCTTTGCGGCGTCGCAGCTGAAGGCCGCAGGCGCGGACGGCGTGGTGACCATGACGCCGCATTCGCAGGCCGCGATCAAAGCCTATCGGGATATTTTCGGCGATGCCTTCAAGGTTGTTTCCTCCACCGCGCTGTTTGCGCCCGATATTCAAAAACGTTTCGGCACCCATCCCGCAACGCTTGCCATCGGCGCGCCCGATGGCGCGGATAAAGCCGCCGATGAAGGCCAAAAACGCGCGCGGCGTCTGGCCAAAGCCGTTTTCGGCCGCGATGACGATGACGTGATGTTCCTGATCTCCAAAACCCATACGGGGGTGAGCGATACGAAAATCACCGGCTTCAAGGGTGATGTGGCGGGCAAGGATTGCGTGATTATCGACGATATGATCGACGGCGGCTCCACCATGCTCAATGCCGCGCATTTGCTGAAGGCCAAGGGCGCAAAATCCGTCACGGCCTTTGCCTCCCACGGCATTTTGTCGGGCAATGCACTGGAAAAAATCCTCTCCGCCCGCGCCGACGGGCAGCGTTTTTCCATCGACCGTCTGGTGCTGGCCGATACGCTGCCGAGCGTGGCGCAAAAAATCGCCGCGCTGGCCAAAACACAGCCGAAGCTGGCGGCACGCGCCGATGTGATGGAAACGGCGGGCCCGCTGCTGCGCGCGGCGGCGCAGGACGCCGCACAGCCGCAAGCCCCTGCCGTCCATAATATCCATCCCTTGCGCAAAAAATCGTCCTGACCGGCAAAACAGCGGAATTCACGCTTAAAAACCCGTGCCGCATCTTTTATACTGCCCGCAGCAACGGGGGCAGCAATGAACCGGTTTTTGTTTATCTGCATATTCTGCGCGGCATGGCTGGCGCTACAACCTGCGCCCGCCGCCGCGCAAGACCTGCCCGGCCCTGCCGATGCGGGCCGCGCCCAGCAACGCCTGCAAGCCGCGCCGCAGGCCCTGCCGGATATGCCCGTCCGCCTGCCGGCGCTGCGGCGCATCCCCGGCAGCACGCCGCCTGAAAATGCAAACCGGTTGCACTTTACCTTGCGCGATGTTGTTTTAAGGAACAGCACCGTTTACACGGCACAGGAGATGGCGAAGATCACCGCGCCGCTGCGGGGAAAAAACATCTCCGTTGCCGATGCCTATGCGCTGGCGGAACAACTGACGGCGCGCTACCGAAGCGACGGCTATATTTTGTCCCAGGTCATCATCCCGCCGCAAACCATCGAAAACGGCGTGCTGACGCTGCTCGCGGTGGAAGGTTTTATCGACGACATGACCTATCCCGACGATCTTTCCGCAGCGGATCTGGTGCGGCTGCAAAGTTATGCCGCGCCCGTGCTGGCGGCACGGCCGCTGCGCGCGGCGGATCTGGAGCGCATGCTCCTGCTTGTCAACGATCTGCCCGGCCTGACGGCGGAGAGCATTCTCTCCCCTTCCAATAGCACAACCGGTGCATCGCATCTCACGCTGTTGCTGCATCACAAACCTTTTGATGCCTTTCTGGATATCAACAACCGCGGTTCGCGCTATCTCGGCACGTTACAGGCGCAAACGGCTTTGCGATTGAATAATCCCCTCGGCTTTCAAGAATCCGTGACCTTCCAGATCGCCTCTGCCCCCGACGGTTTTCCGCATCGGGAGCTGGATTTTGCCGCCGTCAGCCTGGACAAGCCCCTCGGCACGCACGGTTTGCGCCTTGATGCGGGCGGCAGCCTGACCTCCACCGATCCCGGCCACCGTCTGGCCACATTTGATGTAAAGGGGCTGGCGCGCGCCTTTCACATCGGCCTGTCGCATGCGCTGCTGCGCAGCCGCGCGCAAAATCTTTTTGTCGCCTTGCGCTTTCATTACCTTGACAGCGAACGTAAAGACAACAGCGGCCTTGGCAAAACCGAAGACCGCTTGCGTGTCCTGCGCCTTTCCGCCGACTGGGATTACGCCGACCGTTTTGCCGGCATCACCCGTGCCAACCTGACCGCCAGCAAGGGCATGGATATGCTGAACATGAAAGAAAAAAACAGCCCCATGCCCAGCCGCGCGCGGGGGGAGCCGGAATTTTTCAAGCTCTCCTTTGAACTGTCGCGCACGCAGCGGCTGCACCCGCTGTTCGATCTGCATATCGCGCTGAGCGGTCAGAAATCGGCGCATAACTTGCTGGCCTCGGAAGAATTCGGCATCGGCGGCGCCGCTTTCGGCAGCGCCTATGACAGCTCCGAAATCACGGGCGAGGACGGCATTGCCGCGCGGCTGGCGCTGCAAACCGCCGCATTTGACAAGACCGCGCAGATGAAACCATATATATTCTATGACATTGGCAAAGTATGGGATCCGGACAATGCGACGGCGCGCGACCGCATCCGTTCGCTGGCCTCCGCCGGTATCGGGGCGCGGTTCCGTCTTGGCCCGCATGTGACGGGCGAAGCGGAAGCCGCCAAACCGCTGACCCGCCGCGTGGAAGCCGAGAGTGACAAGGATATCCGCCTTTTCGGCCGCCTGAGCGCCCGTTTTTAGCAAACCCTTTAACAGACCATAAGGAGAGCCGCCATGACACCGAACAGCACCGCAGCGCTTGCCCCCTATCAGGTCGGCGATCATGACGAACGCCCCTGGGGTTCCTATACCGTCACTGCCGTCGGTAAAAACGACGCGGGCGAAGATATGTGCGAAAAAGACATCCATGTTCTGCCGCGCCGGATTTTGTCGTTGCAATCGCACGAACAGCGCCGCGAACACTGGCAGGTGATTGCAGGACATCTGACCGTCATTCTGGACGGCACGCGCCACGAACTGCCCGCGGGCAGCGCCATCCGCATTCCGCTGGGCGCGATCCACTGCATGGCGAACCTTGGCGCGGAAACCTGCACTGTGCGCGAAGTGCAGGAAGGCATCTGCCGCGAGGATGACATCAAACGCTATGTCGATGCCTACGGCCGCGGCACGGAAACCGTTTTCGGCGAAGCGGCGGAAAAAAGCATCGCGCTTTATCACGAACTGCTGGCCGCGCTTGGCAAATAACCAACCTTTCACATCGGGACATATCGCATGCGCATCGGGATCGACTTCGGCGGCACGAAAACGGAAATCATCTGCCTTGACGCCCATAACGGCAAGGAGCTTTACCGCCACCGCATCCCCACGGCGCGCGACGATTACACAGCGACAGTCAAAAGCATTGTCGGTCTTGTGACACAGGCGGAAAAAACGCTCGGTAAAACAGGCACGGTCGGCATCGGCATTCCGGGCACGGCGGTCGCCAAAACGGGGCTGGTCAAAAACGCCAATTCCACATGGCTGATCGGCAAACCCTTCCAGCGCGATCTGGCCGAGGCTTTGTCGCGAGAGGTGCGCATGCAAAACGATGCCAATTGTTTTGCCGTTTCCGAAGCCACCGACGGCGCGGGCAAAGGACACCGCATGGTTTTCGGCGTCATCCTCGGCACGGGTTGCGGCGGCGGCGTGGCGGTGGATGGCGCGGCGCATCTCGGCCCCAATGCGGTGGCGGGGGAATGGGGGCATAACCCGCTGCCCTATCCGCGCGTTGCCGCGCCCGTCCCCGAAACGGATTTCGAGACCGCCCCGCATGCGGCCGATACCCTTGCCGCGCATTACCTGACAGCGGATGCCGCCATCGGCGAATATCCCGGCCCCTTGTGCTATTGCGGACGGCGCGGCTGTCTGGAAACATGGATTTCCGGTACGGGGTTCAAGAACGATTACAAACGCGTGACGGGCGAGAGCCTCTCCACCCACGACATCATCGCCCATGCGCAGGCGGCAGAACCGAAGGCCGTCGCGGCGCTCGCCCGTTATACCGACCGCCTCGCCCGCGCACTGGCGGGAGTCGTCAATATCCTCGACCCCGATGTCATCGTGCTGGGCGGGGGAATGAGCAATGTGGACAGCCTTTATACCGATGTGCCGAAAATCTGGGGCAAATATGTTTTTTCCGATACGGTGGACACGCCCCTCCTGCCCGCGCGCCACGGCGATTCATCGGGCGTGCGCGGCGCGGCATGGCTCTGGCCGGTGGCAGACTGACAGGTTTTTATTGACATAACGCAACAAAAGCCGATATATTGGCGCAGATTTCCAAATAGATATATATACAATTCAATTACTTAAAGGCCATTTATGACCCGGAACGCCTCCACCGCCGACAATGCCGCCCCCGCGCCTGCGGCGAAAACGGAGGAAAAATCCGCCGGCTGGCTGCGCCGCCATTTCGGTTCGCTGGGCCGTTTTGTGAAAGAAGACAAGGGCATCCAGCCTGCTTCCATCCTCACGGGAATCTTGCTCGGCACCACGGCGCTGGCCACACCGCTGCTCGGCACGGCCTTCGGCGCGGCAGCCGCCATGGCGGCCGGTATGTATCTGCTCATGAAAACCAGCGATACGGTGGTGAACAATGCCGCCGTGCTCGGCAAAAAGGTCGGCATCGCGCCGATGACGCTGGGCATCGGTCTCGGCCTTTTGACATCTCTGCCGGAGCTGCTGGTATCCGGCGGCGCCATGATGAAGGGCGAGCCCGCCATCGGTATCGGCAACGTCGTCGGCTCCAACATTGCCAACCTGATGCTGATTTTAGGCGCCACGGCGGCGATCAAGAAAATCGAGGGCAAGGGCACCAGCTGGAAATTCAACGCTGCCGCCATGGGCGTTTCAACCGTCGTTTTCGGCGCCCAAATGGCACTGGGCGCCCTGAACCCCTTTGTCGGCGCGGCGATGCTCGGCGGTCTCGGCCTTTATTTGTGGCAATCCTATAAACAAGGCCAGAAAGACGTGGCCGCCCCCGCCGCACCGACAGCGCCAGCGGTCCAAGCCGCCGCGGCGGCGCCAAACACGGAAACACTGAAGGAATCCAAATTGCCGACATGGGCGAATATCGCCCTTGGCCTTGCGGGTGTGGCGGGGCTTGTCGGCGCCGCCGGTTTTCTGGTGGCCAGCGCGACAGCCTTCGGTCTTGCGGCCGGCGTCAGCCCCGCGCTGGTCGGCGTGCTGGGCGTTGCCGTCGGTACCTCCCTGCCCGAACTGACGGTCAATATCAAAGCCGCGCTGAAAGGTGAAACGGATATGGCGGTCGGCAATATTCTCGGCTCCAACGTGTTCAACCTTTTGATGATCGGCGGCATCGTGTCCCTGACGGGGGCTGCCGTGCCTGCGGATCTCAACCCCACGCAAACGATGATGGGGCTGGTCAATACCGCCGCTTTCGGCCTTTCGGCGCTGGCGACATGGGGATTGATGAAAATGAACAAAGGCGGCATCGACCGCAAACACGGCCTGATCGGCATGGGGCTTTATGCGGCCTATACGGCGGCGACGGTCTTTCTCGGCGCGGGCGGCCAGCCCGATGCCGCCGCGACAACACCGCCGGCGATCGAGACCGTCGCGCCCCCTTCCGCAGGACCGGCCGCCGCCTTGCCGCCGCCTGCGCCGCGCTGACAGCCCGCGCTTGACAATCCGACCGCCCCCGTGTTTCGATAGAGAGATGACAGGCTTTTTCACATATGCGGATTCTTTCGCCGTTTTTGCCCGCCGCACTGCTTTTTGGTGGCGGTAATTCCGCCATTTTCCTGTCTTTTTTCGCCTGATCGCTTTATTCTTTGACGGCCCGCCGCGTAAAACCGCACGGCGGCATTGCAAACGGCACATAACCCATGAAAATTACGCATACCGACCGGCACCTGCCCTATGAGGGTCTTGATCCCCTTGTCGACAGTCTCGACAGGCACAAGGGGCTTTATATGGCCTCCGATACCGATTACCCCGGGCGTTATTCGCGCTGGGATATCGGCTTCGACCGCCCGCCGCTGGAAGTGCTGGGCCAGGCGGACAAGACCGTTTTTCGCGCGCTGAATGCGCGGGGGGAGCGTCTCCTCGACCTTTTGCAAAACCTTTTCACGCGGGAGGCCGACCCCGCCTTTACCGCGCAGCGTAGCGGCCGTGCCGAAATCACCTGCGCCATCCGCGCGACCGATAAAATTTTCAGCGAAGAGGAACGCTCCCGCCAACCTTCCCCTCTCTCGCCCTTGCGGCTTTGCATGCGCGCGGCGGCAACATCGGACAGCTTCGGCGGCTTTTACGGCGCCTTTGCCTATGACCTGCTGTTCTGCTTCAACCCCGTGCCGCTGAAACATGCGCGGGATGAAAGCCATGTGCTGTTCCATTTGTATCTGCCCGACCGTTTGTACCTGCTCGACCGCCGCAAGGAAACGCTGATCCGCCGCACGTATGAATTTAGCGACGGAGACATTACCACGGCGGATCTGGCGCATGATGACGATCCGCCCGGAACCGCCGCGCCGGCTGCGGCAAAGCCGCGCACGCCGCCCGCGATCACCAGCAATATGACGGACGAGGCCTATGCCGATATGGTGCGCCGTGCGAAGGAACATATCCGCAAAGGCGACGTGTTCGAGGTGGTGTTGAGCCGTGTTTTCGAAGCGCCCTGCGATGTAAAACCTTCCACGCTGTTCCGCCATATCCGCCGCATCAATCCCTCGCCTTACGAATTCCTGATGCAGATGGGGGATGAGCAACTGGTCGGCGCTTCGCCCGAAATGTTCGTGCGCGTGGAAGGCCGCCGCGTGGAAAGCTGCCCCATTTCCGGCACCGCCCGCCGCAGCAAAACGCCCGGCGATGCCGCGATTATCGAGGATGCCGAAATCCTGCGCGGCCTTTTGAATTCCGCCAAGGATACGGCGGAGCTGACCATGTGCACCGATGTGGACCGCAACGACAAGGCAAGGATTTGCGAAGCGGGATCCGTGCGCCTGCTCGCCCGCCGCCAGATCGAAACCTATGCGGGGCTGTTCCACACCGTGGACCATGTCGAAGGCACGCTGCGCGCGGGGTTTGACGGCATCGATGCCTTTTTGTCGCATATGTGGGCCGTGACGCTGACCGGCGCGCCCAAAACCGAAGCCGCCAAAATCGTGGAGCAGTTCGAGCCGGAAGCCCGCAAATTCTACGGCGCGGCCGTTGGCGCGCTGCATTTCAACGGCGATGTGAATACGGGCATTACCATTCGCACCCTGCACGTGAAAAACGGGCGCGCGCGCTACCAGTCCGGCGCGAGCATCGTTTTTGATTCCGTGCCGGAAGAGGAAGCCGCCGAAACCCATACCAAGGCGCAATCCTTCCGCCGTATTCTGGCAGGGGACGTCGCGCCCGCCGCCGTGCGCACGGCACAAAAAACAGGCGCGGGCAAAACCGTCATCCTGATCGATAACGAGGATTCCTTCGTGCATACGCTGGCCGATTACATCCGCCAGACGGGCGCGGAGGCCGTGACCTATCGCCACGGCACGGATATGGCAACGCTGCTGGCGCACAGGCCGCATCTGGTGCTGCATTCCCCCGGCCCCGGCCTGCCCGCACAGTTCCGCGTGCCCGAAACCGTGCGCGCCCTTGCCGATACCGGCGTGCCGCAATTCGGCGTCTGCCTCGGCTTGCAGGGAATTTTCGAAGCTTTCGGCGGCACGCTCGGCTATCTCAACAATCCGCATCACGGCAAGACATGGACGCTCAGCCACCGGCAGCATCCGCTGTTCCGCGATGTGCCGAACCCCGCAACCGTCGGCGCCTATCATTCCATTTACGGCATCAAGGCAACGCTGCCCGCCGATCTGGAAGCGATTGCCGTGAATGAAAACGACATCATCATGGCCGTGGCGCACAAAACCCTGCCGATCTGGGCGGTGCAGTTCCACCCGGAATCCATTCTGTCCATGAACGGCTATGCGGGGCACAGGATGATCGAAAACGTTATGCAGCATCTGGCAAAACCGGTGTGAGCGCGCCCGCATGAAAAAAATCGCCGATCATATCGCCCGCACGCCCCGCCCCGCCGCCGAAGACTGGCAGGCGCTGATGGCCGCCTTTTGCGACGAAACCATACCCGACGACGACAAGACCGCCGCGCTGGCCGCCCTGCAATCCGTGGACATCACGGGCGAAATGCTGGCCGCCTGCGCGGGATATTTGCTCGCGCAGGCCATGCCGCTGGCGCTGCCGCAAAACGCGCTCGACGTTTGCGGCACAGGCGGCGACAAAAGCCGCGAAAATGTCAAAACCTTCAATATCTCGACAGCTGTTGCCTTCGTGCTCGCGGCGGGCGGGGTGGATGTCATCAAACACGGCAACCGCGCCGTTTCCAGTCAGGCGGGCAGCAGCGACGTGCTGGCCGCGCTGAACGTGCCGATTGCCGCAACGGAACGGGCGGCGCAGGAAAGTTTTCGCACCCATAGCCTTTGTTTTGTCGCCGCGCCTGCCTTTCACCCCTGTTTGAAAAGCATGGCCGCCGCGCGCCGCGCTTTTGGCAAGCCGACGTTTTTCAATCTGCTCGGCCCCCTTTGCAATCCCGCGCGCGTCACAAGGCAGGTGATGGGCGTTTTTGATGCCGGATACCTGCGCCCCGTGGCGGAGGCTGCGCTGGCCCTTGGCAAAACAGATATGCTGGTGCTGCACAGTCGCGACGGGCTGGATGAAATCAGCATCGCCGCGCCGACGGATATCTGCCGCATTCAAAACGGGCAAATCACCGCCGTCACCGTCACGCCCGAAGAAGCGGGCATAACCCCCGCCCCGCTGGCCGCGCTGGCCGGCGGCGATGCGGCGCAAAATGCCGCGATCATCCGAAAAATTTTTGCCGCACCGGAGGGCGCGGCGGCGGACATTGTCATCCTCAACGCCGCCGCAGGCTTTCTCGCCGCGGGATTGGAAAACGACCTTGCCGCCGCTGCCGCGCGCGCGCGCGACATTCTGGCGGATGCGGCACCCTTGCAAAAACTTCGTCGCATGGCAGGTGAGGCATGAGCAGTTTTTTGCGCAAAATAAACATCCTGACGGCGGAACGCGTGGCCAGCGCGCAGGCGCAAACGCCGTTGAGCGCACTACAGGATATGCCGTTTTACCACCGCGCCCCTGCGCGCGTGCAGCCCGCCTTTGTGCAGGACGGCTGGCATATTATTGCGGAAGTCAAATTCGCCAGCCCGTCGGAAGGCGACATCCACCCCGTCGACCCCGCGCCCGCTTCCATTGCGGGCGGATATCTGGCGGCAGGTGCGACCATGCTCTCCGTGCTGACGGAACCGCTTTATTTCAAAGGGCGGCTTGATTATCTTGCCGCCATCCGCAGCGCCCACGGCAATGCCCGCCTGCTGCGCAAGGATTTCATCAACGACATTTACCAGCTGCACGAGGCGCGCGCCTATGGCGCGGATGCGGTATTGCTGATCGTCGCCATGACAGGCAAGGCCCTGACGCATGATCTTTACCACGCCGCCCGCGCATTGGAACTGGATGTGCTGATGGAAGTGCATGACGCCGAGGAGTTGCAAATTGCCGTCGATACCGGTGCGGATATGATCGGCGTCAATAACCGCAACCTTAAAACGCTGGAAATCGATCTCGGCATCGGGCGGGCGCTCGCCGCGCAAAAACCGGCGCATGCCGCCTTTATTTGCGAAAGCGGTCTTGGCACACCCGAAGAGGTGCGCGACATGCGCGGCCTTGGCTATGACGGTTTTTTGATGGGCACGCATTTCATGCGGCAGCAAAACCCCGGCGCGGCGCTGGCGGCCTTTATGAAGGGGCTGGCCGATGAAAGTTAAAATCTGCGGCCTGACCCGACTGGAAGACGCGCTGGCGGCGCAGCAACAGGGCGCTTTCGCGCTCGGTTTTATTTTCTACCCGCCCTCCAAACGCTTTATCGCCGCAGATGCCGCGCGGGATATTCTGGCGCAACTGCCGGCGGAAGCGCAGCCCGTCGGCGTTTTTGTCAACCAGATGGCGGAGGCGCAAGCCGCCGCGAAGTCTTTGCCGCTGAAAGGCCTCCAGCTGCACGGCGATGAAACGCCGGACGACTGCCGCCGTCTGCGCGATGGTTTTGGCGGTTTCATCATCAAGGCCTTTCGTCTGCAAGGCGAAGCGGATCTGGAGACTGTTTCCCTCTATGCCGATGCCGTGGACTATATTCTGGTCGATGCCGTCGTGACAGGCGCCTATGGCGGCACGGGCCAGCTGGCGGATTGGGCACTGGCGCGCCGCGCGGCGGATTTGCCCAAACCGCTGATCCTGTCGGGCGGGATTACACCCGATAATATTGCCCAAGCCCTGCGCGCCGTGCGCCCCTTTGCCGTGGATCTGGCGGGCGGCGTGGAAAGCGCCCCCGGCATAAAATGCCCTGACAAAATCAAACAACTTTTCGATGCGATAAAGGAAAACACCCATGCAGCCTAAACGCAACAGCCTGCCCGATGCGCGCGGGTTTTTCGGAGATTTCGGCGGGCGTTTCGTGCCCGATACGCTGATGGCCCCGCTGATCGAGCTGGAAGCCGCCTATAACACCTGCAAGGATGATCCCGCCTTCTGGGCGGAATTTCATGCCCTGCTCAAAAACTTTGTCGGGCGTGAAACGCCGCTGCAACATGCCGCGCGGCTGACGGCGCATCTGGGCGGCGCGAAGATTTATTTGAAGCGGGAGGACCTCGCCCATACCGGCGCGCATAAAATCAATAACGCCATCGGGCAAATCCTGCTCGCCCGCCACATGGGCAAAACGCGCATTATTGCCGAAACGGGCGCGGGGCAGCACGGCGTCGCCACCGCCACGGCGGCAGCGGCCTTCGGCCTGAAATGCATCGTTTACATGGGCGCGGACGATATGGCACGGCAAGAGCCGAACGTCTATCGCATGCAATTGCTGGGGGCGGAAGTGGTACCCGTCACCTCCGGCTCCCGCACCCTCAAGGATGCCGTGAGCGAGGCGATGCGCGACTGGGTCGGCAATATCGCCGATACGCATTACCTGCTCGGCTCCGCGCTCGGCCCGCATCCCTATCCCGCCATGGTGCGCGATTTCCAGTCCGTTATCGGCACGGAGGCGCGGGCGCAAATCCTTGCCGCCGAAAACCGCCTGCCGGACAGCGTCGTTGCCTGCGTCGGCGGCGGCAGCAATGCCATCGGCATTTTTTCGGGCTTTGTCGAGGATGCGCGCGTCAAGCTCATCGGCGTGGAAGCGGGCGGCACGGCGATTGCCGACGGCCGGCATGCCGCGCGTTTTGCCGGCGGCAGCGTCGGGGTGTTTCAGGGCATGAAAACATGGATTTTGCAGGACAGTCACGGACAGGCCATGCCGACGCACAGCGTTTCCGCAGGGCTGGATTACACGGGCGTCGGGCCGGAACATGCCTTTTTGCAAACCAGCGGCCGCGCCGCCTATGCCCATGTCAGCGATGCGGAGGCGGTGGCCGCCTTCCACCTGCTGGCGCGGACGGAGGGGATTATCCCCGCGCTTGAAAGTTCCCATGCCGTGGCGCATGCCTGCAAGATCGCGCCGGATCTGCCGAAGGAGCATATCATGATCATCAACCTCTCCGGCCGGGGGGACAAGGATATCGGCATCATCCGCCGTTACGAGGAGGAACAGAAATGAGCCTGCGTCAGACACTCGATAAAGCCCGCGCGGCGGGCAACAGCGCCTTCATCCCCTTTGTCATGGCGGGCGATCCCGATATGGCGACGAGCGCGGAAATCATTTTACAGCTGGAAGCCGCAGGCGCGGATATGCTGGAGCTCGGCATCCCCTTCTCCGACCCCGTGGCGGACGGCGTGACGGTGCAAAAGGCCGCCGACCGCGCCTTGCAAAACGGCGCGACGCTGCAAGGCGTTCTGGAGATGCTGAAAACCTTGCGCGCGCGCGGGCTTGCCATGCCGGTCTGCCTGTTTTCCTATCTCAACCCCGTGTATCACATGGGGTATGAAAACTTTATCGCCGCCGCCCAGGATGCGGGGGCGCAGGGCGCACTGATCGTCGATCTGCCGCCGGAGGAAGCGGAAGATTACCTCCGCGCCGCCAGCGCCGCCGGTTTTGAAACGGTCTTTTTATGCTCCCCCACCACCTCCGCCACGCGGTTGTCGGCGATTGATGCGGCTTCGAGCGGGTTTGTCTATTACGTCTCCCGCGAGGGGGTAACGGGCGCGCAAAGCACGCTGGCCGCCAGTCTTGCGGAAAAGCTGCACAGCCTGAAAGGCACGCTGCAAAACCCCGTGGCCGTCGGTTTCGGCATTTCGACGCCGCAGCATGTCGCCAGCCTGCGCGGCTTGGCGGACGGCATTGTGGTGGGCAGCGCCCTTGTCAAAATCGTGGAGGAAAACGGCAAAACCGCCCCCGCCGCCGTGGCGGAGGCCGCCCGCCGCCTCGCCGCGGGGTGATTCCGGCGCATAATTTTCGCCCGAAACGGTAAATCTGCCGGAAAACCTGTCATCGCCTTGCGTAAAACTTGCTAGAATTGCGCCAGCGCATATCTTGTCACAACAGGCAGCCTTTACATGAAAGCCTTTTTCACATTACTCGGGATGATCCTCGGCATCGGCCTTGCGGCGGGGTGGTATTTCACCAAAGGTCCCGGCGGCATCCGTACCATAGAGGTCATTCGCCCCCAGCGCGGCCCCGCCGTAGAGGCCGTTTATGCCACCGGCACGGTGGAGGCGACCGTCATGCTGCCGATTTCCGCACGGCTGACCGCGCGGCTGATGGAACTGAACGCCGACGAGGGGCAATTCGTCAAAAAAGGCGATGTGCTGGCGCGGCTGGAAGATTCCGATTTGCAAAAAACGCTGGACGAGTTGCGCGCGCGCGAGGTTTTCCTGCACAAGGATTACCAGCGTAAGGCCTCCCTTGCCAAACAGGGCTATGAAACCAAGGCCGTGCTGGACCAGGCCCGCGCGGAATGGGAAGCCATCAAGGCCAGCATCGCCCGCGCGGCGGCGGAAGCGGGCTATACCCAGTTGCTTGCCCCCGCCGACGGACAGATCATCCGCCGCGATGGTGAAATCGGACAAATGATTGCCGCGAACCAGACGGTTTTCTGGCTGTCCTGCTGCGCGCCGCTGCGCGTCAGCGCGGAGGTGGACGAGGAAGACATCGCCCGCGTGACGCCGGGGCAAAAGGTGCTGATCCGCGCCGATGCCTTCCCCGATGCGATTTTCCACGGCAAGGTCGATGCCATCACGCCGAAGGGCGACCCCGTGGCCCGCAGCTATCGCGTGCGCATCGGTTTCGAGGATGTCACGCCCCTGCAAATCGGCATGACGGCGGAAAACAACATTATCATCTCCGAAAAGGAAGACGTGATGCTGCTGCCCAATACCAGCATCGACAACGGGCACGTCTGGGTGGTGACGGCAGAGGGGATCTTGCGAAAAACCGCCGTCAAAACAGGTATTCGCGGCATTGATAAAACAGAGATCCTATCCGGCATCCTGGAAACGGATTTCATCGCCGCCCTGCCCGAGGAAGATTTCAGCAGCGGCCTGCGCGTGCAGACCCGTCCGGCGGAATAACCCATGCGCCTGTTGTTCGCCATGGCTCTTCGGCACCTGCTGGCGCGCAAGCGGCAAAGCATCGTCTCGCTGCTCGGCATCGTATTGGGGGTTGCCTTCTTTCTGGCGATTTCGTCGCTGATGCAGGGATCGGAAAAGGATTTCATCCGCCGCCTGATCGATAACGCGCCGCATATCAGCGTTTCGGACGAATTCCGCGAAGCGCGGCCACAGCCCGTCTTCAGGGCCTATCCCGACAGCACGGTAAGCCTGCGCGGCGCCAAGCCCCTCACCGAAACGCGCGGCATTCGCGGCTTTGAGCAGATTTTGCAAAACCTGAAACACGAGCGCGGCGTACAGGCGGCATCGCCCGTGCTGCTGGGTCAGGCGCTGGTCAGCTTCGCGGGACGCGATATCGGCATCACGCTGAACGGCATGGTGCCCGATGATATCCGCAGCGTCACCACCATTGAAAAATATCTGGTCGAGGGCCGCATTGACGACCTCAACATCAACCCCAACGGCATCATCATCGGCGCGGAACTGGCGCGCAAGATGTCCCTTGCCAAGGGGCGCAACGTGACCGTCGCCGCGCCCAACGGACAGGTACGCAATTTTAAAATCCTCGGCATTTTCCGCACCGGCCGCGCGGGATACGATGAATCGCAGGCCTTTGTGACGCTGAAACGCGCGCAGGCGCTGTTCGACCGCGCCAACCGCGCCAATTCCATCATCATCAAGCTCGACGATCCTTATGCCGCGCGCGATATTGCCATGCGGCTGGAAAAGCGCATCGGCTATAAATCCGTTTCATGGCAGGAAGCCTCGGAAGACATCATGAGCACCCTCGCCATCCGCAACATCATCATGTACACGGTCGTCTCCGCCGTGCTGATCGTGGCGGGCTTTGGCATTTACAATGTGATTTCCACCGTGGTCATGGAAAAACACCGCGATATCGCCATTTTGAAGTCCATGGGTTTTCACGCAAAAGACATCCAGCGCCTGTTTGTCATTCAGGGATTTTTCCTCGGCCTTGCGGGGATTGCGGCGGGATTGCCGCTCGGCATGGCGCTGATGGCGACGCTGATGCAAATACGTTTCAAACCGCCCGGCAGTCTTGAGGAAATCGGCATGCCCATCGACTGGGGAATCCTGCAATTCGTCATCGCGGGCGGTTTTGCCATGCTGGCTGCGATTTTCGCCGCCCTGCTGCCCGCGCGCAAGGCCGCGCTGGTGCAGCCTGTCGATATCCTGCGCGGGGGGACGTGATGACGGAAGCCGCCACCTATGCCCTGCGCTCGGAAAAACTTGTCCGCACGCTGACGGGGGAAGTACCCGTCACGCTGGTCAAGGGCGCGGATGTCGCGATCAAGGCAGGCGAATGCGTCGCTATCACGGGGCCTTCCGGCTCCGGCAAATCCTCCCTGCTGTATCTGCTGGGGCTTCTGGATCAGCCGACATCGGGAGAAATCTGGTTGCAGGGCAAGCCGACCTCCCGTCTTTCCGCCGGCAAACGTGCGGATTTGCGGCTTTCGGGCATCGGCTTTGTGTTCCAGTCGCATTTTCTGCTGCCCGAATTCACGGCGGCGGAAAACGTGATGCTGCCGATGCAAAAGCTGGGCAGGCTTTCCCCCGCCGCCGCGCGCAAGCGGGCGGAGGAACTGCTCGACAGTCTCGGGCTCGGCGCGCAGGTCAACAAGCTGCCGCGGCAATTATCGGGCGGGCAAAGCCAGCGCGTGGCCATTGCCCGCGCCCTTGCCAATGATCCGGCCGTCATTCTGGCGGACGAGCCGACAGGCAACCTCGACAGCGTTTCCAGCCAGAATGTGCAAAAAATCCTGCAAGCGCTCGCGCACGAGCGCGGACGCACCGTCGTTTTTGTCACGCATGACACGGGCTTTGCCGCCCTTGCCGACCGGATCATCCATATCGTGGACGGGCATATCGTGGATGCACCCGCCGCCTGATCGCAAAACGGCGGCAGGTTGCCCCTCCGCCGTCGCTTTATCCTGTCCCTTGAAACAATTTTCTCAAAAACAATCTTCTCAGCCGATGTCCTTGCCGTTCAGCTTCAGGGCTACGTCGATATTCCCGCGCGTCGCCTTGGAATAGGGGCAGAAATCATGGGTTGCCTTGACAAGATCGGTCGCCACGGCATCATCCAGCCCCGACATCTGGACATCCAGCACGGCGCTGATGTGAAAACCCGCATCGTCCTTGTGCAGGTTTACGTCCACCTTGACCGTGGCGGGGCCGGACAGATCGATCCCCTTTTGCCGCGCGATGTGCGCCAGCGCACCGCCGAAACAGGCACCGTAGCCGCAGGCAAACAGCTCTTCGGGGTTGGTGCCTTCTCCGCTGGCGCCGGGGCGGATCAGCGGCACGGACAGGCTTTTGCTGTCGGTTTCGGCGCGGCCGTCACGCCCGCCGGTGGCGGTTGCCTGTGCGGTATAGATAATGCTCATATGCGTTCTCCCTATAACCAAATATTCATTATTTATCGGATATTAACGGTTGCCAGCGTATCATGTTTTTATGCCCGCCGCTTTTCGAAAAAATTTTAGCAAGGATGGAACCAGACTCGGGCATAGACCGTATAACCCGTTATCACCGCTGTTTTTTGGAAAAGGAACAGATCGGGGTGATCTTAAAAAAACGAGAAAACAGGAGTTACTAAACTATGACGACACGTGATCTGATGAGCGCTGCTGCTGTAATGATGCTGCTGGCCGGCGTACCCACGATTGCCCATGCAAACGACGAAGCCGCCCCCGTTGCAGCCGAAGAAACGGCAGTGCCGGCGGATGAAGCGGCCGCAGCCGATGCAGGCACCGCCGATGAAGGCGCTGCCGACGAAGCTACCGAAGAAGCACCGGCTGAATAATTTTGCCGCTTCGGGCTTTGTCTCAAAAAGCACCCCGGGCCAAACCGGGGTGTTTTTTTATTAAAAATCAGGATATTGTCTTTCCCGCCGCCCCGCACCTCTGCGGCGGCTTTTTTGTCTTGCTATATACTCTGTTTGAGTATATTTATACTCTTAATGCACATAATAACCAGATTCGCCCGATTTGATTGAAGGACCACCCCATGCGCGCCATTTTAAAAAACGCCCATAACGTCAACGTCGCCCGCCTGCCCCTGCCCGCTGCCGATACGCCCGACAGCGTGGTGATTGAAATTGCGCTGGCGGGGCTTTGCCGCACCGATGTGTTTGTCGCCGAAGGGCGCATTCCCTGCAAAACGCCCGATCTGGTGCTCGGCCATGAATTTGCGGGCATTGTCACACAAACCGGCGCGGATGCTGGCGACGTGAAAAGCGGCGACCGCGTCACCGTCATGCCTGTTTTGCCCTGCGGCGCCTGCGATCTGTGCCGCGCGGGGCGGCAGATCAGCTGCCAGCACACCACCATGCTGGGCATCGACCACCACGGCGCGTTTTCAGAGTATATCCGCGTGCCCGCCGCCAGCGTGTACCGCATCCCCGATACCCTGTCTTTTCGCCATGCCGCCTATAGCGAGCCGGTGGCCGCCGCCCTGTCCGTCCTGAAATCGGGCATCCGCCCTGATGAAAAGGGGGTCATCTTCGGCAATAACCGTTTCGGCCAGCTGATCGACCGTATTTTGAAAGCCTACGGCTTTCGCGATGTCGAAATTTTTGATCCTGCCGCCGCCAAAAGCCTGCCCGAAAACCGTTATGATTTCGCCATCGAAACGCTGGCGACGACGGATATCATGCGCGACCTGTTCAAGATGATCCGCGTGGGCGGGCGCATTGTGATCAAAAGCCGCAAACATGAACCCGTCGGCATCGTCATGGCCGAAGCCGTGCGGCGGGAAATTACCCTCTCCGCCGTCAATTACGGTGATTTTGGTGAAGCGGTCGATTTGATGGCCACGGGCCGCATTCATGTGGACGACCTGCTGGGCGATGAATACAGGCTGGAGGATTTCGGCGATGTATTCGAGCGCTCCAAAACCCATGAGGAACGCAAGGTCTTTTTCAACCCGCGCCAGTAAGAACAGGAAAATCCCATGTGCGGCATTGTCGGCATTTGCAACAGCCAAACCCCTGTCACCCGCGATCTGCTGAAACGGGGCGCGGATGCACTGATCCATCGCGGGCCGGACGGAGAAGGTTTCTGGATTGCAGACAAAGCACATGCCGGGCTTGCCCACCGCCGCCTGTCGATCATCGATCTTGCGACAGGGGCGCAGCCTTTGCCGAATGAAACGGGCGATGTGATTGCCGTGGTGAACGGCGAATTTTACGGGCATGACGATATCCGCCGCGATCTTGCCGCCCGCGGACATGTTTTCAAAACCCGGTCGGATAGCGAGATTTTGCTGCATCTGTACGAAGAATACGGCACGGCGTGCCTGAGACACCTGCGCGGGGAATTTGCCTTTATTCTGTTTGATGTGCGCCGCAACCGCCTTTTTGCCGCGCGTGACCGTTTCGGCATCAAGCCGCTGTGCTATACCCTGCGGCCCGACGGCACGCTGCTGCTGGCATCGGAAGCCAAGGCGCTTTTTGCCATGGGCGTGCCCGCCGCCTGGGATCACGAGAGTTTCCACACCGCCGCCGCCATGCAATATACCCTGCCGGGGCGCACGCTGTTCCGTGATATTTTGCAGCTGCAACCGGGGCATCTGCTGCTGGCCGAAAACGGCCATGTTCAAACCGCGCGTTATTGGGATATGGATTTCCTGCCCGAAGCGGATACGCGCCGCGACGAAGCCGCCGCGACCGAAGAGATTGCCGAAAACCTTTCCGAAGCCGTGCGCCTGCGCCTTGCCGCCGATGTGCCGGTATGTTTTCACCTCAGCGGCGGGCTGGATTCCAGCGCCATTCTGGGCCTTGCCGCGCAACATGCCGCAAAGCCGCCGGATGCCTTTACTGTGCGTTTTGACCATGACGGCTATGACGAATTTGCCATTGCCGAAGAAACGGCCGCGCATCTCGGCGCGCGGCTGCATGCCGTGCATGTCACGCAGGATGATCTGGTGCAGCATATGGCCGATGCCGTTTATCACGGCGAAGGCCTCGCCATCAACGGCCACCTTGCCGCAAAATACCTGCTCAACAAAGCCATCCGCGCGGCAGGGTTCAAGGTCGCGCTGTCGGGCGAGGGATCGGACGAAATTTTCGCAGGCTATCCCCATATGCGGCAGGACCTGCTGCGCTTTGACAGCGCGAATGATGCCGCAGCCGCGCAACAGGTGCTTTATGCCACCAATATGGCCTCTGCGGGCGTGCAGATGGCGCATGGCGCGGGGCTGTCCACCGCCGCCGTCACGGCTGCTCTTGGCCATACGCCTGCTTTTCTGGAAGCAAAAGCCACGCTGGGCCTGCGCATGACGGCGCTGCTGCATGGCGATTATCTATCCGCACAGGCGCACCGGGATGCCTATGCGGCCTTTATGACGGCGAGCGACAAAACGCAGCTTGCAGGGCGCCACCCCGTCAATCAGGCCGCATGGCTGTGGAGCAAGACGGCGCTGGCGGGATACATTCTGCGCACACTGGGCGACGGCATGGAAATGGCGCAATCGGTGGAGGGCCGCCTGCCGTTTCTGGATCATCACCTGTTTGATGCCGTGCGCCGCCTGCCCGTGGGCATGAAGATTAAAAACGGCGTTGAAAAGCACATCCTGCGCGAAGCCGTCAAGCCCGTGCTGACCCGCACGGTATATAAACGCCAGAAACACCCCTTCATGGCGCCGCCGGTCAGCGTTTTCGCGCATGAGGGACTGATGACCCGCATTGCCGATACCATCGGCAGCCAGAGTTTCAAATCCATGCCGTTTTTCGATGCGGACAAGGCGCGGAACATGCTGCAATCCCTGCCCGCGCTGTCCGACCGCGACCGCACGGCGGCAGAGCCTGTTTTAATGATGATGTTGACAAGCCATATTCTGCAACAACGCTTCGGGCTGGCCGTATGACGGGTTTTATTCAAAAATTCAAAAGCATCTGCACGCGCTATCCCGAACATATCGCGCTTGCCGATGCGGCGGGCTGCGTCACCTATGCCGCGCTGTGGCGCAAGGCCGCCGCCATCGGCACGCATCTGATGCAAAACGGCGCGCAGGCGGAAGATGTGATCGGCCTGCGCCTTGAAAAATCCGCCGATTATATCGCCGCGCTGCTGGGCGTCTGGTACGCGGGCGCGGCTTTTGCACCGCTGCCCCCTTCCCTGCCTGCCGCGCGGCGGGAATATATTATCCGCGATGCGCAGATCACGCGTTTTCTGGATGCGGAGGCGCTCGCCAAAATCTCTGCCGATGGCGCCGTACTGCCGCCCGCGCCTTTTGCGGCTTCTGCCCTTGCCTATGTCATGCATACCTCCGGCTCGACCGGCACGCCGAAGGGCGTCGCCGTGGAGCACAAGGGCATTCTGAACGTGCTGGAACAACAAATCGCCGCCTTTGGCCTGTCGGCGCAAAGCCGCAGCCTTTTTTACCTCTCCATCAGTTTCGATGCCTCCCTTTCCGATATCGGCACGGCATTGCTGAGCGGCGCGGCGCTTTATATCCCCGATGAGGCAACGGTCAAAAACGGCGCGAAACTGGTGCAATATCTGCACGCGCACCGCATCACCCATGCCGATCTGCCGCCGTCGCTGCTGCGCGCCTTCGCGCCGGAAGATATGCCGCAAATCCTTTCGACCATCATCATCGGCGGGGAGGCCTGCCCGCCCGAAACCGTGCGCCGCTGGGCGCAAAGCCGCCGCATCATCAATGTCTATGGCCCGACGGAGGCGACGATTTGCACCAGCCTTTGCCGCTGTGATGCCACCACATGGGCGGCGCCGCTGCTGGGCGATGCGTTTGACAATGTCGTCTATAAAATCGTCGGGGATGAATTGCTGATCGGCGGCGTGCAGCTCGCGCGGGGCTATCTCAACATGCCCGATCTGACGGCGCAAAAATTCATCCTGCTGGATGGCGAAAGGCTTTACCGCAGCGGCGACCGCGTGCAGCAATTGGCAGACGGCAGCATCGTCTTTCAGGGCCGCATCGACCGCCAGTTCAAACTGCGCGGCCAGCTGATCGAACCGGACGAGATCGAAGCCTGCCTGCACCGCCACCCCGCCGTCAAACATGCCGCCGTTTTGAAAACGCCGTGCCAGACGCTGGCTGCCTATGTTGTGACGACGGATGACGTGACGCCCGCCGCCTTGCAAAACCATGTCGCCGCGACCCTGCCGGCATGGATGATACCTGCGCGCATCATCAACGTCGCGCAATTTCCGCAAACGGCGACGGGCAAAACGGATTATGCCGCGCTTTCCGCCCTGCCGCTGCCCGCGCAAACGGCGCAGGCCGCCCCCGCCACAGCGGCGGAAGAAAAACTGTACCGTATCTGCGCCGGCATTCTGGGGCATGACCGTTTTTCCATGACGGACAGTTTCTATGGCGCGGGCGGCGATTCCCTTGGCGTCATCCGCCTGTTGCTGGAGGCCGACCGTGAAGGCTTCTTTCTCCCGCCCGCCGATATTGCCGCAGGAAAAAGCCTGCGCGACCTTGCCGCCGCAAACGGGACAGAGGCCATGGCCGCGGCGGATATCAAAAAAGACGTTGCGTTCAGCGATGAACTGCAAAACATGATCACCGCCGCGCGCGATCTGCCGCTTGCGCAAAACAATCATATTCTGCTGACAGGGGCGACGGGTTTTCTCGGCTCCCGCCTGCTGGCCTGCTTGATCCGCACAACGGATGCGGTGATTTATTGCCCCGTCCGTGCCGCAAACGACCTTGCCGCCTATAAACGCATACAGGAAACCTTTGCCTGCTACGGCCTTGACATGCCCGAACACGGCAGCCGTCTTCGCGCCTTTGCGGCGGAAATAACGGCGGCGCATTTCGGCCTGCCCGCCGATACCTATCACCGTCTCGCCGCCAAGATCGGCACGGTCTTTCACTGCGCCGCCGTGGTGAATATGGTGGCCGGCTATGACAACCTGCGTGCCGCCAATGTGGGCGCGACGGAAAACATGCTGCGTTTTTCCCTGACCGCAACGCGAAAAACGCTGCATTGCGCCTCCACCCTTTCCGTTTTTGTCGGATCGGACCAGAACACGGGCCGGTTGACGGAAGATGACCGGCTCGACAATATCAAAACCCTCTACGGCGGGTATGCGCAAACCAAATTCGCCGCAGAATGGATGCTGCTGCAAGTGCCGGCGGATATTCTGCCCGTCTCCCATTACCGCTTCGGCCTTTTGACGGGTGATACGCAAAAAGGCATCGGTGCCTGCCGCGATTTTCTGGCGATGTTTGCCAGGGGGATTGCAAGCATCGGCTATATCCCCGCCGAATACCGCGACAGTCTGCGCATCGACATTACGCCCGTCGATTACGCCGCGACCGCCATGGCGCATCTGGCACGGCATGCGCCTGCGGGGATTTATCACATCGCCAATCGGGACAGCCTGTCGCTGGGCGCATTCGCAGCGGCGCTGAACCGCCACGGCGCGCATATCAAGCCGCTGCCCGCCGCGCGGTTTCTGGATTTTGTGCAAAACCGCCCGCTGGATGCGGCGGAAACGGCGGCGAGCCTGTCGCTTTGCCGCATCCTGCCGCCGCAGGAATATACGCAAAAACGCACCATGGATCTGTTTCAGGCAACCGATGTCGCCTTTGACAACCGCCGCGCCGCCGCCTGTCTGGAACCCGCAGGCATCATCTGCCCGCCCGTATCGGATGCCTTGATGGATCTTTACATCCGCCGTTTCCTGTCCGCTGCCGCAAAGCCGCTGCATGTTTGCTTTTTCGGGCCGGAATCCACGGGCAAATCGACGCTGTCGCAAAAAATCGCCCGCCACTTCGGCGCCGCCCATGTGCCCGAATACGCCAAAACGGTCATTGAACAAAAAAACGGCCATATTGACCTTGCGGATATGGATGTGATTGCCAAAGGGCATTTCCGCGCCACGCAAAAAGCCCTTGCCAGCGGCGCCGATATGGTTGTGACCGATACCGATGCGCTGACCACGACGATCTGGAGCCGCTGGCTTTATCAATCCTGTCCCGCGTGGATTGACGATCTGGCCGCGCATGAAAAACCCGATATCACCTTTCTCATGGATATCGACACGCCGTGGGTGGATGACATTCACCGTTATCTGCCCGATGACCGCGAAAATTTCCTGCAGGCCTGCAAAGATGCCTTGACGGCGGCAGGGCGGGATTACATCCTGCTCAGCGGCACTTGGGAAGAAAAATTCGCCGCCGCCTGCCGCATACTGGCGGAACGGCGGGAGAAAACAGGAAAAACCGGCACATGATCCCCATCACGCGCGACATCGTGGCGCCCCTTGCGGGCGAGAAAGTCCAAAACGGCCTTGTTTTCGGCAAATTCATGCCGCCGACCAACGGGCATTTGTACCTGATCGATTTTGCCAAAGCCTCATGCGTACATCTCACCATCATGGTGCTGTCCCTGCCCGACGAGCCGATTGCGGGGGAATTGCGTTATAACTGGATCCGCGAGATCTACCCCGATTGCACCGTCATCCACCACACCGCGCTGATGCCGCAGGAACCCCAAAGCCCGCATGACATTCCCTTTTACCACGCCTGGTGCGATACCCTCCGCCGCCATGCGCCTGCGGGCGTGACCTTTGATGCGCTTTTCGCCTCGGAAAGCTACGGCTATCAGGTGGCCTGGGCGCTGGGCTGCAAATTCATTCCCGTGGATACGGCACGCGGGCGCGTGGAGATTTCCGGCACGGCGCTGCGGCGCGACCCGTGGCGATACTGGGATTTTTTGCATCCCGTCGTGCGCCCCTATTTCCTGAAAAAAATCGCCGTGGTCGGCGGCGATGCGGCCGTTAGACGCGATCTTGTGCAATCCCTTGCCCGTGCCTATCGCACCGTGGCGGCGGGGGATTATGCCGCCAGTTTCGCGGCCGATCTGGCGCGCAACCTGCATGACGGCCCCGCCGTGCTGCTGGCCGAAGATACGCCCACCGTGCTGCGCGGATACAGGGCAGGCAAAGCCGCGCTGGAAAAACAGGCAAACCGTGTTCTCTTCTGCGATGCCGACGATGCCTTGACGCGCGGCGCGCCGCCCGATGAATATGACGCCTATCTGGTGCTGGATGCGAATGCCGCATGGGAGCAAAAGGCGGAAAACCTCGGCATCCCCGCTCTGCGCATGGCGGGGCATGACTTGACGGAAGCCCTGCAAAGCCTGCGCGCCGTCTTGCCTGCGCCGCCCGCTGCCGTATAATAGGACAGTTTCTTTATCCGAAAGGCATTTTCATGCGCCTGCGCGACCGTTTTCTTCGCCGTCTTTTCGCCTTTGCCATTATCGCCACGCTCGGCCTGTCATGGGCGATAAACGGCCTGTCGCATATCAATCCGAACGATCCGCTGGGCCTGTTGCAACCCGATGCCCCTGCGCAAACCGCCGCCAATGACAACGCCCCGCGCATACCGGAAGACCGCGCGACGCACATTCTTTACGGCGACAGCAGCGGCGGCGGGCATTTGCACGGCATGCAAAAGCCCTGCAAATCCGAATTTCCCGCCCATTGGGATGCGGATACCGTCCTGAAGAACATCAAAATCGCCGCCGCAAACGACAATGCCGCATGGCAGCGGCAGAACAACGGCTATTACGTGGCGGAAGTCCCCGTGGACGGCGTAAAAATCCGCGTGGTGCTGAACGGCCGGCAGGATACGGTGATTACGGCCTATCCCGTCAACCTGCGGCGCAATCCCTGCCCCGCGGCAAATGACAACAACCGTTAATCCGTCTCGCTATCCCTGATCGCGCCTTCATAGGCATGCGTGCCGCCGTGCATATCGGTGACGGTATAGCCGTTATCCGTTTTTTCAATCCAGCGCGGCTCCACCGGCACTTTGCCGAAACCACCCGGAATATCCAGCATGTAACGCGGCAGGGCAATGCCCGACAGGCGGCCTTGCAGGCGACGCACAATCTCCTGCCCTTGCGCAAGCGGCAGGCGGAAATGCGATGTGCCGGGCGCCAGATCGGGGTGGTGCAGGTAATAGGGTTTTACCTTCATGGCGGTTAGTTTGCGGAACAGCGCTTCCAGCACCTCTGCCCTGTCATTCACACCGCGCAACAGCGTGGATTGCGACAGCAGCACAATGCCCGCGCGGATAAAACGGTCGCAAACGGATTTGACCTTTTCCGTCAGCTCATGGGCATGGTTGGCATGCAAAACGACATAGACGGCTTTTTCCGATTGCAGGGCGGCAATCATTTCCGCCGTGACGCGCGACGGGTCAGCCACGGGCACGCGCGTGTGAATGCGGATAACGTTGACATGCGGCATGGCGGAAAGCGCCGTCACGATATATTGCAAACGGCGGGGCGAAAGCACCAGCGGATCGCCGCCCGTTAAAATGACTTCCCAGACATGCGGCGCGCGGCGGATGTAATCCAGCGCCGCTTCCAGTTCCGCCGCAGAAAGCATGTCGCTGCCCGGCCCCACCATCTCGCGGCGGAAACAAAAACGGCAATACACCGCGCAAACATGCACGGGTTTCAGCAATACGCGGTCGGGATAGCGATGCACGATCCCCTTCACGGGGCTATGTGCCGCATCGCCGATGGGGTCGTTTTTTTCATCCGGCGCGGTCACGGCCTCAGCGGCGCTCGGCAGATATTGTCTTGCCACGGGATCTTGCGGGTCTTGCGGGTTCATCGTTGCCAGCACATCTTCCGTCACCGCCACGGCATAGTGCGCCATGACATCCTTCAGCGCGGGATCGTCCTGATCCAGCAGCGCGGCGATGGTTTGTTTGGGAGCAAGCGGCATAACGGCACAATATCCAATAAATAACGGGCTTCATCCCGTTGCAGGGAACGAAGCCCGTTATAAAGCCTGCGCCGCCGTTATGTCAACGGCAAGGCCGCGTATCCTATTGGCGGTTTTTCAGCAGATCGCGGATTTCCTCCAGCAGCACTTCCTGACGCGGCGGGGGCGGCGGGGAAGCTTCGTTCTTCGCATCTTCTTTTTGCTTCAGCGTGTTGATGGGTTTGACAATAAAGAAGAAAATCGCAAAGGCCACAAGCAGGAACTGGAACAGCGCGTTGCCGAACATGCCGATGTTCCAGGTCGTGATGCCCGCGGCTTTCGCCTCGGCGATGCTATTGAAGGTTTTGCCGTCGGTGGCGGAAAGCGGAATGAAGAAGTTGCTGAAATCCACCTTGCCGATCAGGAGGCCGAGCGGCGGCATGATGATGTCATCCACCAGCGAGCTGACGATTTTGCCGAAAGCCGCGCCGATGATGACCCCGACAGCGAGGTCCACGACGTTGCCGCGCATGATGAATTTTTTGAATTCGTTGAGCATTTTTCTCTCCCGAGTCTTGTAAAAAGGGTTGTTGCAATCCCGCGGCCCCTGTACCGCTGTGGCTGCCCATGATACAAAAAAGCAAGATTTTGTAAATCTAATTCATTGAATTATATAGTTAAAATCAGACACCTATTTTCTGGAAAAATATTTGCATAAACAAAAGGCGGGTGCTATAGTGCCTGCGGTTCTTTAAAAATCATCTTTTATATATAGAGAGACACGATGGCCGATTCCCTTCCATCGCCGACACCGTTCAAACTGCCCGAAGATGTGCATCTTCTGGCGCGCCTGCGCGATCAGCTGGACGATTATCTCTCGACACTGGAACGCAATACGGATTCCATCAACGGCTGGCTGACGGAAAACCAGAACGACATCATCGTGCGTCACCACCAGCTGGTCCGCGCCATTACGCATGACAAAAGCGAAGCCAAAACCGAAGCCGTTTTGAACACGCTCGGCGAGCTGGCCGGTTTTGTGCTGAATTTGCAGGATTTCGAGAAAATGGCTGCCGAACAATTCGGCAAGGACAACAAGGTTGTCGCCGCCATTGCCGCAGCGCCGCGCGGGTTCCCCGCGCATATTCTGGAAGAGCTGCCGGAAATCACTATGCCGGAAGACTCTGCGGATGTCGCGCCCGTGGCCATTGTGCCCGTGGCCAGTGCGCCCGCCGAACCGGAACAGCCCAAAAAAGGGTTCTGGTCCTCCGTCAGCGGCTGGTTCAAGGGCAAGGATCCCGAAGAAGAAGCCCGCGAACAGGAAGCCGCCGTGCGCCGCCAGTGGCGCAATGTGCGCAGCGAGCTGGTCAGCCTGCAAAGCGACCGGCATTATTATATCGACAGTTTCATGGACTGGGTCGGCGAAAATCTGGAGCCGGAAAACCCGGGCACGCCGCCCGCCGCCGCGCTGATGGAGCAATACCAGAACCCGCAATACGTCGTCGACCTCGCCCAGCGCGATTACGCCGAGGTGAACGAAGGCAAAACCCGCCGCCTTGCCGAACAATCGTTGAATTATTCGCGTATTGCCCGCACCTTTGACGCGCAACATATCGACGCCTTCATCCAGCTGTTGCCGAGCCTGTTTCCCAAAAAGGAAACGCAGGAAAGCAAACAGCTGAAAACCCTGTTGCTGACGGATTACAACGTCGCCAGCTTTGCCGAGCTGGCCCTGACGCATGTAAAAGACCGCAAAGACCAACTGGCGCTGCTCTCCGCCGCGCTGACCCACGAAACGAAGTTCGAGATCGCAGGCCTGAAATCCGGCGCGCAAATCTTTGAACGCGTGCTGGGCCATGTGCTGGATGCGGAACCGCTGGATTCCAGCGCCTTGCAGCTGACGATCGAAAAACTCAAAAAATACGAAGACGAACCCGCGCGGCTGCTGGATCTCTCCGCGCCGCATAAAACCGTTTTCAAACGCATCGAAAAACGTTTCGGCACCGATTATGCGGCGGTTGCCAAGGCGATCGAACATGTTTTCACGGGCCTGACGGGCCGCAACAGCCCCATCCAGCCGGTGGTGGATGTTGTCGAAGCCGCCACAAGCCACGACATGAACAAGCTGGCGCGCACAATGGGCACCATTCAGGCGCAGGGCGGCCATGCCTTTATGGCCATGTGGCACCTGACCTATCCCGAAAAATCGATTGTCGGCACGCTGACGGAAGCCGCCCGCAACAACGGCGAATTGTCCTGGATCATGGAAAGCGCGCTGAAAGCCGGCATTCTGGACGAGCTGAAAGGCGCCTCCCACGCCGCTACCGGCAGCACGCAAAACGTGATCCATTTCATCGGCCAGAAGATCATCCCCTCGCTGGCAACCGATGATCCTTTCTCCTGCAATACCGCGCGCCAATTGATCGCCTTCGGCTTTGCCCACGGCGGTCTGGACCATATGCGCACGGAACTGACCAAAACCGGCGGCTGGCTGGAAAGCGTCGCATCCTCCCCCGCGCTGAACGTCCGCGAAAAACTGCAATGGACGGCGGCGCTGCTGGAACCTTTTGCCAGCGATGTTGTGAAAGCCAACATCCTGCACGAAGCGGCAGGCCGTGCGCATGACACATCCGCCGCGCAGGCGCTTGGCAGCATGGAAGCCGCCTTTACCGGCAACAACATCCGTCTCGGCGACGACAAGATCCTCACCAATCTCGACCGCATCGCCAACGTCTGGTACAACCCCGACCCGCAAACCCTGCGCTTTACCGTCAACGGTACGGGCCATACGCTGATGGAAGGCGTATCCCCCCATCTGGCGCGCGAAACGCTGGCGCTGCTGCAACGCAAAGGCACGTTTGAAAGCGAATATGACGGTCTGTTCAATGCCGACAACATCGACCGCGTGGTATCGACCGCGCAGGGGCCGAAAATTTCCTGGTACCGCCATACGGCAGACCTGAACGTGACGGAAGAACAGCTGCGCGCCCTGCACCGGCGCAAGAACTTCCTGCATGAAGACGACCCGGAAACCGGCAATACCTTCAGCATCAACCAGCGCAGCGTCACGCTGTTGCAACCGCTGGAAGACGGCACGCATCTGCTGATCGACAAATACGGCTCCGTCATGATCCTCGAAGGCAAGATCCGCCTTGAGGCGCAAAAGCCGCTGCTGGATCTCGGCGGGGTTTATTTCAATCCGGAGAATGCCTCCATCATCTCTCTCCGCTACGACAAGGACAGCATCGACATCCGGTGCGAAAGCAAGGAGTTTGACGACTTCCTCGACAAGGCCGCGCCGGGCGAATATTTCTACAATGTGCCGCTGCCCTATGCCGCGGAAATGAAAACCGTGGAAAAGGCGCTGCTGGCGCATGACGCGACCAGAACGCCGGGCGGCACGCTCGACAGCCTGTTCTTCAACCTCTCCGCCCTCGGCTTCATGATGTACGAAGAGGACGGCGGCAACGAGACGGGCTTCCATTGCCACAAATACGGCCCCGCGCGCAAACACGGCTTTATCAATACCGAAGGCGATCTGGCCCGGACGGTTTTCGACGGGCTGAGCCAGGCGGGCAACCTGTTTACCATCCGGAACGTCATCACGCACAAGAGCATGATCGACGATGCCTATTACAACGCGGAAAAGGAATTGTTCTATCTGGTTATCGGACAGGACATCCTGACCGTCCCCTGCGACGAGGAAACGGCCTATGACGCCCTGTCCAAACTCGCCCAGGAGCCGGGCTTCGAGGTTGTCGGCGCCAATTACATCGAAAACCCGAAAAAACCGGGCGTGGGCATTGTGGAAATGCCGGCGGATGTCGTGAACCTTGGCCGCGCCACCATGCTGGCCTATAACGCCGCGCAAAAAGAAACCATGGTTACGGCGGATACGGATAAATTCCCCGTCAGCCTTGACCAGACGCAGGCGCAGGCGCTGTTCGACAAGCTGGAAAGCGCAGGGCAGGAAGATGCCAAGCGCAAAACCAAAGCCCAGGCATGGACGCATGACCTGAAGGCAAGCTTCGTCGCCCTGCCGCGTGTGGATGTGCTCTTCACCCCCTCCATCACCGACATGGCGCCGGCCTATTTGCTGAAACAGGCGAATTACGAAAGAGCCGAAACCCGCGCCACGTCGAAAATCAATGCCGATTTCGCCATTGCCGCTGCGCCGGTCAAGACGAACGAGCACCTGAGCTATCCGGTCACGCGCACCTATGCGCCCGCACCGAAGCGCAAATACGGGTTCTGATCCGCGATCACAGCCAAAACGAAAAGCCGCAGGATTGTCCCTACGGCTTTTTTTGTTGTCCTGCAGACAGCGGCTGCGATCAATAGCCTTTGCTGTCCTTCGCCACGCCGCTCAGCGCCTCGCCGGCGGCTTTGGTGTCTTTGCCGAGACCTTCCATCGTATTGCAGGCCGACAGCGGCATCAGCAAAACGGCGGCAAGGGCAAGGCACTGGATCATTTTGGTTACTTTTTTCACGGCAGGAGCTCTCCCTTTGTTGAAAACGATGCTTTGCCAAGATACCAAACAAAGCCTGTTTTGATCAAGGGGCGGGCGGTACCTGCGCTTCGGGGCGGGGGCTGCCAGGCGGCGGCGGGGCGCGGCGCATCGGCGGCGGCGCCATGCCTTCGCGGCGTTCCCTCATATGCGGCGGCAGGCGGCCTTCACCGCGCGGGCCTTCCGCATCCGCTGCGGGACGCGAACCGCCGCGGCGGCGCATCGGGTTCATCTCCTGAAAGACTTTCCGGCCTTCGGGCGACAGTTCCTCCATCACCGCACGGCGGGCGCGGTACATTTCACGCAGGAAACCTGCCTTGGCCGCCGTTTCCGCCTCGATCGCCGCATCCAGCGCGTCCTGATCAAAAGGCTCGGCGGCAAGGGCGGCGGTCACGCGCTGGCGCGCGGCATCCAGTTCCGCCTTCATGGCTTCAAAGCTTTCCTTGTTGGCTTCCGTGTGTTTTTGCACCACGGCGCGGTCGGCAGACGACAGGGCCGCGCGCAGGGCTTCATCGCGTTTTTTCCATTCAGCACGGCGTGCATCATCCGGCGACAGGCGGGGTTGCGCCTCGCTTGCCGTCACGGGCGGATGCGGGCTGACCGCCTGTCCCAGCATCAGGCCCGCAAGGAAGAAGTTGACCGACAGCGATAAAAACAACGCGGCGGCAAGGGCCAGAGAAAACTTGTTGAACACCATCTTAGAACAGGCTCCCTTCGTAAATATCGGCATCGCCGGACATGATCACATCCACCGAATAAAAGGACGGATCCAGCAAAAATTCCTTATGCGTCACGGGCGCGGAGCCGATCATGAAACCGATCAGCGCGGCGGCCAGCAAACCGCCCGAAGGCGCGAAGATATAGGCAGGCCGCCAGCCGAAAAGGCTCCAGGGCGCGGGCGCTTCCGCCGCGCGCGGGTCGGCGGCGGCAGGCACATCGGCAATCGCCGCCATAATGCGGTTTTCCAGCGCGGCCAGATCCGTTTGCGGCACATCGTAATGGCGCAGCTTATGGTCCAGCGCCACGGCTTCATCCAGCAAAGCCTGCGCGGCAGGCACCTGCTTGGCCAGCGCCACGGCATCCTGCAATTTCGCTGCCGGCCAGCGCGACAAATCGCCGGAATAAATCTCCAGAAGGTTTTTAAATTCGTCGAGCGTCATGTCTCTGCGCCTCCCCTTTTCCGGTTTTCCTCTTCATCCTGCAACAGGTCGCGCAGGCTGCGCCGCGCCCGCACCAGCAGGGATTCAATGGCCTTGACGCTGATCCCCAGCATGTCGGCGGCGTCCTTGTTGGAATAATCTTCGTAAAAACACAGGACGAAGGCCGCGCGCTGCCGCTCCGGCAAGGTGTCGAGCGCGGCCTTGACGCGCTGCGATTTTTCGCGGCGCTGCATATTGGCTTCGGCATCGGGCGTTTCATCCGCTTGTTCGGGGATGGCATCGATATCGGTAAAGCTGCGCTTGCGCTTTTCGTCGATGCACAGGTTGAGCACGATGCGGTAAAGCCAGGTGGTAAACTTGGCCCCTGCCCGCGCGGGATCTTCCCAGTTGCCGGCGTGTTTCCAGACGCGGACAAAGGCTTCCTGCGCCACATCTTCCGCCGCGCCGCTGCTGCCGAGGATACGCGCGGCCAGCCGCACGGTGCGGCCGAGATGGCGCTGCATAAGGTCGCGGAAGGCCTGCTGGTCGCCGGCAGCAATCCGTTGCATGAGCAGGGCATCATCATTGGCCTCGTCCCCGTTATGGGTTATATTAAAGGGCTCTTGCATCCGTTTATCCGGGAGGGGTTGACGTAACGTTTGTATCATCACGTTTTAGCTTTCATCCTGACGTTAAACGGTTTTTCGACCCATACCAAGATGTCACGGGGAAAAATCCTTAATCCTGCGCGGCACGGCGGTTTTTTTACGGTTTTCGGGGCGAAAATAAGGAACAAAAAGCTTTTACTGGCCTTGGCGCAGGGTTTTGCCGCCGGCTGCGTGACAAAGGTATATCGGGCGGAACAGGCCCTTTTGTCAGGAATTTTACTTTAAAATCAAAGGAGTAACCAATATGACCCGCTTTTCCGCTTTTACGGCCGCTCTGCCGGCCGTTCTGATCGCCGCAAGCCTCGGGCTTGCCGTCCCCGCCTTTGCCGAGGAAGCCGCCGCTCCCGCCGCCCAGCCGATGAAAGTCGAGGGTAAAGAGAAAATCGAGGGTAAAGGAAAGGGCATGCACGGCAAGCACGGTAAACCCGGCATGCACCACAGAAAAGGCGGCATGATGGATCCTGCCGATCTTGACAAGATCGAGGGCATGAATGCCGAGGAACGTCAGGCCTTTTTCAAAGCCAAGCGCGAGCAATGGGAAAAAATGAGCGAGGAGGAACGCGCCGCCGCCCGTGCCGAGATCAAGGCGAAATATGAGGCGCTGACGCCCGAACAAAAAGAAGCGCTGAAAGAGCGTAAAAAGAAAATCGGTGAAAAAATGCGTGCCGAATATCAGAAGAAGATGGAAAGCATGACGCCGGAAGAAAAAGAAGCCTATCTGGAAAAAATCAAATCCCGCCGCGAGCGCATGGAAAAAGACTTCAAGCGCCTGCCGCCCGAAGAACAGGAAAAGTTCAAGGAGCGTCTGGAGCGCAAACGCGGTAAAGCGTCGCAGCCGCGCATCGCGCCGATGGAGTAATTCTTCCGCACACACCGAAAAGCCGCAGGCGGGTTTTACTTGCCTGCGGCTTTTTTCTGCCGGATAATCGCGCCCATGAAACGCACAAGCACAAAAGTCTTTTTCGACAACGGACGCGGGCAAAAGCTGGCGGGCATTCTGGACGCGCCGGCGGAAACACCGCTGTTTTACGGTGTCTTCGGTCCCTGTTTTACCTGCCCGAAGGAAACCCATGCCGCCGCCAAAACCTGCCGCGCGCTGGCCGAGGCGGGCGCGGCCATGCTGCGCTTTGACGTCACGGGCGTCGGCGGCAGCGAAGGCAATGCCTTCGATACCGATTTCACCAGCCGCGTGCAGGATATCATCGCCGCCGCGCATTATCTGGCCGCCGCATATGCGCCGCCAAAAATCATGATCGGCCACAGCATCAGCGGCACGGCGGCGCTTTCGGCCGTGCGCGCCTTGCCGGATATCCAGCTGCTCGCCACCATCGGCTCTCCTTCCGATCCTGCGGCGGTTATCGAAAAATTCCGCCGCAATGGCGATATAGAGGAAACGGCGGAGGGGGCGACCATCAACGTCCTTGGCACGCCGCACCGCTTCGGCAAGGGGTTTGTGGAGAATATGCTCGACCAGCATGTGGCGGAAGATACGGCGGCGCTGGCCTGCAAACTTTTCGTGTTCCACGCGCCGCATGACCGCATCGTGCATGTCGGCAATGCCGATGTCATCGTTTCCCGCGCAAGCGCCGCCGCCGCCGCGGAAAAGATTATTCTGGGCGAGGAAACGACGCATTTGTTCGAAAACCGCAATGACGATGCCGTTTTCGTCGCCGAAACCATTATGCAGTGGTGCCGTTTGCATCTGGCATGAAAACATAAAAAAAGTCCGGCACGCCGCCGGACTTTTTTAGGAAAGACAGGCCCCGCTGTTAACGGCGCGGGCCTTTTTTGTTGTCATTGCCCGCTTGCGGCGTTTTGGGCGCGCCCGGTTTTTGACCGGATTGCAGGTCGATCAGCGCATCGCGGAAAATGCGCTTCAGGCCCGTCAGTTCCGGCTCGGTCGTCACCTTGCGCTCTTCCATCATACGCTTGTTTTTCTCCATCACCGCAGCCTGCGCTTCGGTTTCGGGGGCATTACGCGCCGGCGTATAGCGGCCGATGGTGCGGATATAGTCCTTGGCGATTTCATGCGCCGCCTGCGATTCCGTGGTCGCGCCGATATGCAGCGTGCGGGCAAAAACATCCAGCGCACGAGCCTCATCCGGATAGGTTTTATCCGTCAGGCCGCGCACGTAAATGCCCCGCGTTGCGGCAAAAGCCTGCGTGACGTTGTTTTCCGCATCGGCGGAAAGATGCACCTCGCGCGCGATTTGCTGCGCGGTATCACGTGCCTGTTGCGGCGTCATGTTTTCCAGCTTGCCTTGCGCGTTCAGCTCGATCACGCGGTCGATGGCGCGGGATGTCCAGTGGATGACATCGCCTTTATGCACCACGTTCATGTTGCGCAGATCGCGCACATATTCGGGGAAGGTGCTGTCCTTGCCGTAACGCTGGAAGTGACGGATCATCGCATAGGCATCGGCCTCGCATTCGGCCTTGTTGCCGAAGCTGCTGGTTTTCATGCTTTGCTTGTCCACATTCAGCATGGTGACGGCATGACCCAGTTCATGATCCAGCACATAGCGGTGCCACATTTCGGTATTGTTATGTTCCGGCGCCATGGTCGGGAATTTGTTGTTCGGCAGCGGATCGTTGGACACGAAAATGGATTTCATCAGGGTCGCGCTGAATTCATCCCCCGCAGGCACGACGATACGGCCGAAGATCTTCATATCCGGCTTGTTGTTGAAAGAAGATTCGGAAATGTTCACGCTGCACGGCAGCTTACCTTCGAACATGCCGAGCGCCATCGATTTGGCAAAACTGATTTTCGCCTGCGGGTTCTCTGCCTGAAGCGCCGCCAGTTGCGGCGCCAGCGCGGCAACCGCTTCCCGTCCGGTGGCGAAAGCCTGATGGTTCAGAATGAACACATCGTTTTTATGCTCGGGGAAATCCGTATAAAACTCGGCAATCGCTTCGGCAAGGTTCAGCGATGGGCCGCCTGCATCATCTTCGGGGGTGCGCTTGATTCCGAGTTTCATATCTTTTCTCCTGCCTTGCTTGATTGGGAATCAAACTTTAGGGAAAAGAAAAGCCGAAGTACAGCGCGGAAGTTCGGGAAATACAGAAAAAACACCCGATTTAAAATTATATAACACGATTATGTTATACCAGATCCGCTCATTTCAGCTTTTCCATCACACGGCGGAAATGTCCTGCAATGGCCTCCTCGCGTTTGTGCTGGCGGTCGCGCACCACCCAGCGCCCGCCGGCCATCACATCTTTCACGGGATTGCGGGCGGTCGCGAAAATCGCCGTATCCAGAATATGGTCGCGCAGCTTGCCCGTCATGATCGGCTCGTCCATATCCAGCACCAGAAAATCGGCGCGGTAGCCGATCTCGATCCGCCCGACGCGGCGGCCCACAGCCTGCGCCCCGCCGGACAAGGTTTGTTCATACAGCGTGGCCCCGACGGAAGGCAGGTCGTGATCCTTCAGCAAGGTGCGCTCCTGTCGCAGCAGCCGCTGTACGTATTCCAGCCAGCGCAGTTCTTCCATCATATTTACGCTGATATGGCTGTCGGAGCCGATGGCGAAACGCCCGCCCGCTTCGAAATAGGGCATCAGCGGGAAAACGCCGTCGCCGAGGTTCGCCTCGGTCGTCGGGCACAGCCCCGCGACAACGCCGGAGGCCGCCAGCCCGGCAATCTCGCTTTCTGTCATATGGGTGCAGTGGATGAAACACCATTTTTCATCCACGCCGCCGTTTTCCAGCAGCCATTCCACAGGGCGTTTTTGCGACCATTCAAGGCAACCTTCCACCTCCACCATCTGTTCCGCCGCATGGATATGGATGGGCGCATCTGGCAGCAGGCTGCGCAGCGCCGCCGTGCCTTCGGCCAGCAACGCCGGCGATACGGCGCGCAGGGAGTGATGGGCAAAGCCCACCGTCACCTGCGGCGTCTGGCCGTATTCGGCCTTCAGGCTTTCGACAATCCGCATCACGCCCGCGACATCGTTGATGAACCGTTTTTGCCCTTCCGCCGGCGGTTTTTCGCCAAAACCGCCATAGGCGTAAAGCACGGGCATATGCGTAATGCCGATGCCCGTTTCCAGCGCGGCGCGGATGATCTGGTGCGACATCAGGGCGCGGTCGTCATAGGGCGTGCCGTCTTTTTGATGGTGGATATAATGGAATTCGCCCACGGTGGTATAACCGGCCTTCAGCATTTCCACATAGACCTGCGCGGCCAGCGCCTCCATATCCTCTGGTTCCAGCGCGCCGAGGAAGCGGTACATGGTATCGCGCCAGCTCCAGAAGGTATCCTTTTTGCCGCTTGCGCGTTCCGTCAGCCCCGCCATGGCCCGCTGGAAGGCATGGGAATGCACATTGGGCATGCCCGGCACCAGCGGCCCCGCGGCGATATCGGCCAGACCTGCGGCAGGCACTTCCGCCTTGCCGGCATCCACGCCGACGATCCAGCCGTCTTTGTCGTATTCAATCAGGACATTTTCGGCCCATCCGTCCGGCAATAAAGCGCTGGGTGCGAAAATCGTGGTCATGCGGACTTGTTCCCTTCTGCTAAAACCCTCTATAAATGTAGTCGTTCCACCACGTAAAGGCAAAAACATGTTTGACGCACTTTGGGTAAATCTGCACGCCGCCACCATGAAGGAAGGCGAGGATTTCGGCATCATCGAAAACGCGGCCATCGGCATTACCGACGGCAAGATCGTTTTTATCGGGCGCGAGGCCGATTTGCGCGGCCAGCCTTCGGACCTGTCCGATTATGTTTTTGACGGAGAAGGCAAATGGGCAACCCCGGGGCTGATCGACTGCCATACGCATCTTGCCTATGCGGGCAGCCGCGCGCATGAATTCGAGGCACGCCTTTCCGGCAAAACCTACGAGGAGATCACCCGCGCCGGCGGCGGCATCGCTTCGACCGTCAAAGCCGTGCGCGAAACGGAGGAAGAGGACATTTACGAGATGACCCTGAACCGTCTGCGCCCGCTGGCGGAAGAGGGCGTGACGACCATCGAGATCAAATCCGGCTACGGCCTGGATACCGGAAACGAGGCAAAGCTGCTGCGTGTCGCCACCCGCATCCGCGACGAGCTGGGCTATCGCGTGCAGCGCACCTTCCTCGGCGCGCATGCGCTGCCGCCCGAATTCAAGGACCGCGCCGATGATTACATCGACATGATCTGCGCGGAGATGCTGCCGCAACTGGCCGGCGAGGGCCTGATCGATGCCGTGGATGCTTTTTGCGAAAACATCGCCTTTTCGACGGGGCAGGTGCAACGCGTTTTTGACAAGGCGCGGGAGCTGAACCTGCCCGTCAAGCTGCATGCGGAACAGCTCTCCAACCAGCACGGCGCACGCCTTGCCGCGCAGTATCAGGCGCTCTCCGCCGACCACCTGGAGTATATCGACGAAGCCGGCGTGAAAGCGATGGCGGAAGCGAAAATGACCGCCGTGCTGCTGCCCGGCGCGTTTTATTTTCTGCGTGAAAAACAATTGCCGCCCGTGGATCTGTTCCGCCGGTACAATGTACCGATGGCCGTTGCGACGGATCACAACCCCGGCACTTCCCCTTGCCTCTCCTTGCTGCTGATGCTCAACATGGCCTGCACGCTGTTCCGCCTGACACCGGCGGAAGCGCTGGCGGGCATCACGCGCAACGCCGCCGCGGCGCTCGGCATGGAAAAGGAGATCGGCACCCTCGCCCCGCGCAAGGCCGCCGATTTCGTCCTTTGGGACATCAGCCACCCGCGCGATCTTTGCTATACCTTCGGCCATAACCCCTGCACCGGCCTTGTGCGCGGCGGGGAATATCATTCGTTTTATTAAAACCGCTTATCTGCCGTAAGTCGCGCGGCCCCAGTCGAGCAGGGCCTGCAAAACATCGCGCAGCACGGGTTGCAGTTTCTCCGCCTTGTCGCGCGCATAGGGATAAGGCAGTTCTTCCTGCATATACAAATCCCAGATCAGCTCCATCTGGATGGCGTGGATATGTTCTGCCGGCTTGCCGTAGTGACGGGTGATATGCCCGCCGACGAAACGGCCGTCCAGCACGATGCTGTAGCCCTTGTCCTGCCCCGCCTTCAGCGCCGCTGCCGCCATTTCCGGCGCGCAGGCCGTGCCGCGCGCGGAGCCGAGATTGAGATCCGTCAACCGCCCTTCAAACAAACGCGGCACGGCGGAGCGGATGGAATGGGCGTCATATAAAATCGCATAGCCGAAAACATCACGGATGCGTTGCAATTCCGCCGCCAGCATTTCATGATAGGGCAGCCAATAGGCGGCGATGCGGTTGAGTTTTTCAATCCCGTCCGGCTCTTCCCCCGCCATATAAATATCGTCGCCGTCAAAACTTTGCAGCGGGCAAAGCCCTGTTTTGACCTGCCCCGGATAAAGATCCGTATCTTCATCCGAACGGTTGAGATCGACCACATAGCGCGAATGCGTGGACATCAAAATCCCGATGCCCATTTGCTCGGCAAAGGCATAGAGCTTGTCCACATGCCAGTCGGTATCGGGCAGTTTCAGCGCCGCCGGCGTCATGCGCCGTTTGATATCCGGCGGCAAAAACGTGCCGATATGCGGCATGCTGATCAGCAGCGGCGTGTCTCCACGAATCAGGCGGCGAATTTGCATGCCGGGTTACTCCGCAAAGCTCGGCAGGGTTTTGCGCCCCGCGAAAGGCAGGAAGGCCCCCGCCTCCACCAGCCGCGTGGCGGCGCGCATATCGGGGGCGAAGTAATGGTCTTCGTGATAATGCCCCACATGCTGGCGCAGCATGCGCATGACATCCTGCAAGGGACGGGAGGTCGTGAGCGGCATGTGGAAATCCACGCCCTGCGCCGCGGCCAGCAGCTCCACACCGACGATATTCGCGGTATTGGCCGCCATTTCGTTCAGGCGCCGCGCGGCATGGGTTGCCATGCTGACATGATCTTCCTGATTGGCGGAAGTCGGGATGCTGTCCACGGATGACGGATGCGCCAGCGCCTTGTTTTCCGAGGCCAGCGCCGCCGCCGTGACATGGGCGATCATGAAACCGGAATTCACGCCCGCATCTTTCACCAAAAACGGCGGCAGGCCGCTGATTTTGTGGTCGATGAGCATGGCGATGCGCCGCTCGCTCATATTGCCGATTTCGGCAATCGCGAGCGCGAGGGTATCGGCCGCCATGGCGACAGGCTCGGCATGGAAATTGCCGCCCGATTTCACCGTGCCGTTTTCAAGGAAAACAAGCGGGTTATCCGTCACGGCATTCGCTTCGTTGCAGAAAATGCCTGCGGCGAAGCGGATATGGTCAAGGCATGCGCCCATCACCTGCGGCATGCAGCGCAGGCAATAGGGGTCCTGTACCTTTTCATCGGCATCATTGTCGTGCGATTTGCGGATCGAGCTGCCCTTGAGCAGGTTGAGATATACTTTTGCCACATCCATCTGCCCCTTCTGGCGGCGGACGCGGTGGATTTCGGGGGAAAACGGCGTGGTGGAGCCTTTGGCCGCATCCAGCGACAGCGCGCCCGCGACCAGCGCGGCGGCAAAGCAATCCTCCGCGCGGAAAAGGCCGCCTAACGCAAGCGCGGTGGAGACCTGCGTGCCGTTGATAAGCGCCAGCCCTTCCTTGGGCGCAAGCTTCAGGGGTTTCAGCCCGTGTTTTTTCAGTTCGTGCTGCGCGTCTTTCAAAATACCGTTCACGCGTACCTGCCCCGCGCCGAGCAACGGCAACGACAAATGCGCCAGCGGCGCAAGATCGCCCGATGCGCCGACCGACCCCTTTTCAGGGATGCAGGGATAGATTTCGCGGTTATACAATTCGATCAGGAAATCGATCACTTCGCGGCGCACGCCGGAATAGCCCTGCGCCAGCGCATTGATCTTGAGCAGCAGGATCAGGCGCACGATATTGTCGTCCAGAAACCGCCCTACGCCCGTCGCATGCGACAGGATCAGGTTTTTTTGCAAGGTTTCAAACTGGTCGGGCGCGATGCGTACTTTGGCGAGCGCACCGAAACCCGTATTGATACTGTACACGGGGCGGCCGTCATCGATGATATTCCGCACCAGTTTTTGCGAAGCATCGATGGCCTTGTAAGCCGACGCGGGCAGCGCGACGGGAATATGATGCCCGCTGACCATGCGCAGGGTGCCGAGCGACAGCGCGCCCGGCGTCAGGACGATTTTTTTCATGCTTTTTTACTCCGGATCATCGGCAGGTGCAGCCCCTTTTCCGCCGCGCAGTCGATGGCTATGTCATAGCCCGCATCCGCATGGCGCATCACGCCCGTGGCGGGATCGTTGGTCAGCACGCGTTCCAGCCGCCGCGCGGCCTCCGGGGTGCCGTCGGCGACAATCACCATACCCGCATGCTGCGAAAAGCCCATGCCGACGCCGCCGCCGTGGTGCAGCGATACCCATGTCGCGCCGCTGGCGGTATTGAGTAGCGCGTTCAAAAGCGGCCAATCGGAAACGGCATCGGAACCGTCCCGCATCCCCTCCGTCTCGCGGTTGGGGCTGGCGACGGAACCGCTGTCCAGATGGTCGCGACCGATCACGACGGGCGCGGAAAGCTCGCCCGATGCCACCATTTCATTAAAGGCAAGGCCCAGACGCGCGCGGTCGCCCAAGCCGACCCAGCAAATGCGCGCAGGAAGACCCTGAAACTGGATGCGTTCCTTCGCCATATCCAGCCAGTTGTGCAGGTGTTTGTTATCGGGCAACAGTTCCTTTACTTTGGCATCGGTTTTGTAAATGTCTTCGGGATCGCCCGAAAGCGCCGCCCAACGGAAGGGGCCGATGCCGCGACAGAACAGCGGGCGGATATAGGCGGGTACAAAGCCCGGGAAGGCAAAGGCGTTTTGCAGCCCCTCTTCCTCCGCCATGGCGCGGATGTTGTTGCCGTAGTCGAGCGTCGGAATGCCCATGGCGTAAAAATCCAGCATGGCCTGCACATGCACCTTCATCGATTTTTTCGCGGCGGCAACGACGGCATCGGGGTTGCTGCGGCGTTTTTCCTCCGCCTCGGCCCATGTCCAGCCGGCGGGCAGATAGCCGTTCAGCGGGTCATGCGCGGAGGTTTGATCCGTGACCGCATCGGGGCGGTATTTTTTGTCTTTTTGGGCAAGCGCGACCAGTTGCGGGAAAATCTCCGCCGCATTGCCGAGCAGGCCGACGGAAACGGCTTTGCCTTTCGCATGGCTGGCGTGGATCATATTGATCGCCTCTTCCAGCGATGTCGCCTTGGCGTCGAGATAACGCGTTTGCAGGCGGCGCTCGATACGGCTCATCTGGCATTCGACGGCCAGCATGGACGCGCCTGCCATGGTCGCGGCCAGCGGTTGCGCGCCGCCCATGCCGCCCAGACCGCCCGTCAAAATCCATTTGCCGCCAAGGTCGCCGTTGTAATGCTGGCGCCCGACCTCGACAAAGGTTTCATAGGTGCCCTGCACGATGCCCTGCGTGCCGATATAGATCCACGACCCCGCCGTCATCTGGCCGTACATCATCAGCCCTTTGGCATCCAGTTCACGAAAATGCGCCCAGTCGGCCCAATTGGGTACAAGGTTGGAATTGGCGATCAGCACGCGCGGCGCATCTGCATGGGTTTTGAACACGCCCACCGGCTTGCCCGATTGCACCAGCAGGGTTTCATCCCCCTCCAGCTCCTGCAGGGTTTCAACGATGCGGTCGAAACAGTCCCAGTTGCGCGCTGCTTTGCCGATGCCGCCATAGACGACCAGTTCATCGGGGTTTTCCGCGACATCGGGGTCGAGGTTGTTCATCAGCATGCGCAGCGGCGCTTCCGTCAGCCATGATTTGGCCGAAAGCTTGTTTCCGTGCGGCGCCTTGATGATGCGTTTGTTTGCCCGTGCGGCTTCTGCGGACATGGTACTATCCCCTTAAGCTGTTGAAATATGGAGGCAAAGCATACACCATCTGCTTTTTTGACAACAGGCTGTTGACAGTTCCATAAAACAGGCGCAGTGTTGGCCCCCTTGAAAACATGCAAAAAATATTGTTTTCATAAAAAACAGAATAAAAACCATCAGGAATAGAGAGTGAAATTATGACGAACCGCCAGGAATGGACGCGGCGCGAGCTGGATACGATTTTCAACAAAAACGCGATGCATCTGGAAGCCATCGCCCGCGAAATGCCGGAGAGCGTGCGCTCGGTTGATGTGGTCCTCGACCCCGAAACCCGCCGCCCCGTGATCAACTTTGATTTTGCCAAAGGCACGGCCCCTGCGCTGCACCTGCTGCCCCCGCAAATCGGCGGCGTGAAGGTCACGCACCGTTTTGTCCCCTGACAAACGGATCAGGCCAGCAAAAAAGCCGGAAGATATCTTCCGGCTTTTTTTTGCGGCTATGCGCGCCTGATCAGATATGGATCGGGCGGCCGTCCACGGCCAGCGCCGCTTCCTTGACCACCTCGTTCAGCGTCGGATGCGCGTGGCAAATGCGCGCGATATCCTCTGCCGAACCGCCGAATTCCATGACCGTGACCACTTCGGCAATCAGCGTCCCCGCCTCGGGGCCGACGATGTGGCAGCCGAGCACGCGGTCGGTTTCCTTGTCCGCCAGAATTTTCACAAACCCGTCCGTCGCCGCCATGGCGCGCGCGCGGCCGTTGGCCATGAAGGGGAATTTGCCGACCTTGTAGGCCGCGCCCGCTTCCTTCAGCTGCTCTTCGGTTTTGCCGACGCTGGCGACTTCAGGGAAGGTATAAACCACGCTGGGAATGGCATCGTAATTGATATGGCCGCTTTGCCCCGCAATGATTTCCGCCACGACAACACCCTCGTCTTCCGCCTTGTGCGCCAGCATGGGGCCGCGAATGACATCGCCGATGGCATAGATGTTTTTGATGTTGGTGCGGAAATGGTCATCCACCTCGACCATGCCGCGGTTGCTGACGCTGACGCCGACTTTTTCAAGCCCCAGCCCTGCCGTATAGGGACGGCGGCCGATGGCCAGCAGGACGGTTTCGACTTCCAATTGCTCTGCCGTACCGCCGTTTGCAGGCTCCAGCGTCAGCGTGACTTTGCCTTTTTTCTTTTCCGCGCCCGTTACCTTGGTCGCCAGTTTGAATTCCATGCCCTGTTTGGCGAGGATTTTTTTTGCTTCCTTGGATACTTCCTGATCCATCGTCGGCAGGATGCGGTCGAGATATTCGATCACCGTCACTTTGGCGCCAAGGCGCTGCCAGACCGTCCCCATTTCAAGGCCGATCACGCCGCCGCCGATCACGGCGAGCGATGCGGGCACTTTGTCGAGCGCCAGCGCGCCCGTGGAGGTCACGATCTGTTTTTCATCCACCTCAATGCCGTTCAGCGGCGTGGATTCAGACCCCGTGGCAATCACGATGTTTTTCGCCTTCAGGGTTTTCTTGCCGCCCTTGCCTGCAACTTCCACCGTATCGGCCGCCGTGATGGTGCCGGTGCCGACGATATGATCCACCTTGTTCTTCTTGAACAGAAAGCTGATGCCTTGCGTATTGGCGGCAACGACCTTGTCTTTATGCGTCATCATTTTCTTGAGGTCGATTTTGGGCGTGCCGACGTCGATGCCGAGGCTTGCGAAATCATGCGCCGCATGCGCGTATTTTTCGGAGACGCTGAGCAAGGCCTTGGACGGGATGCAGCCGACGTTCAGGCAGGTGCCGCCCAGTGTATTGTCCTTTTCCACGCAGGCCGTTTTGAGGCCCAGTTGCGCCGCGCGAATGGCGCATACATAACCGCCGGGGCCGGAGCCGATGACGACGACATCATAAGTCTCTGCAGACATTTTTTATCCCTCTTGTGATGCTGTGGGCGGCAGTCTTTCCGCGCCCGTTTTTTGATGGGCAAACTTTACGCCAAAAGCCGCCTGTTTTCGAGTCAATATGGCGCGCGCCGCCTGCCCGTGCCGCAAGGCGGCAGAATCGGCGGCTTTCAGGGCGGCTTTGTTGCGAATCACTCTGATTCTCAGCCTGACGGGCAAAATTCGGCGACGAAAAGGGCAGATTTTTGGAAAGATAACCGATTGATATATATATCTAAATCATTGATTTTACGTAACAAATTTGACACGCCTGCCGATCTTTGATATTCGGGAATCTTCGACAGAATTCTTCTCCAATGCTGTTGAAGAAGTTTCTTGATAGAGGGTGTACTAACGAAAGGGTCGGTCCGTAACACCGGCCCTTTCACTTATCCGGTGCGCAGAAACTTGCAGAAGGCATTGATATATATAGCAATATATCCTTTGCCTTCCCTATATTATATTGTTATGTTAAATTATTGTCGCACAAAGGGATCGACAGACGGTGAAAAAAGCACGCCTTCAGGACGGACAAATCATTCTGGCGCATCAATACGACCGCGATGCGCACGGCACCGATCTGCTTTGCGCCGATCCCGATTGCGGCGCGCATATGGGTTTTCGCAAAGAAGCCCTGACCCACGGCAGCCTCGCGCTCAAAAGCGCGCATTTCTTTTCCCGCAACGTCAAGGAACACCGCGCCGATTGCTCTGCCCACGAAGAATTCGCCATTCAGGCCCGCGCACGCAAAACCATCGAACAGGGCCTGAAGGAAGGCAAGACCATCGTCATCAACCTCAACCTGCGTTTGATGGAAAGTTTTAACGGCGTTGCCGGCGCGTTGGTGTGCCAGCCCAGCACGCTGGACGTCAAGGATTACGTCGCCGTCGGCGCGAAAAGCGTGGAAGACGTGCTGCGCTACATGGAAACGATCGAGGAAAAAGCCGGCAAGGACGGGCTTTCCAAAACCCGCGTCAATTATCAGGGAAAAACCCTGCCGCTTGAAGCCTTTGTCATCGACAGCAAGGACAAGTACCGCCAGCTGCTGAACAATATGTATCTCACCTTGCAAAACACGCCGCGCCCCGCACAGCCCGGCCCGCAGCATATGCACAGCGTGCAGGAGATTACCGATTTTCCGCGCCTGATACGCTTCAAGGCGACGCAAAACACCAAAGAAGCGCGCAGCAAAGTCATGCGCGGCACGCCTGTCAATATCGTGAAAAAACCGGGCCAGCGCATCGTGCTGCTGCAACGCGCCGATACGGACGAAAAATTCCGCCAGACGCTGCGCGGAGAATACGTGCATCTCATCGCCCGCCCCTCGCTGCACTGGTTTGAAGCCAACCGCGCGCGTCAGGAATTGCAGGAAAACAAACCTGTCGTCTTCCTCGACCTGCACTGGAAAGTCGTCAGCGCCGCGCAATTCACGCCCGCCGAAGCACCGCAACCCGAAGCTGCGCCCAAACAGCAAAAACTGAAAATCTGATTTACCGGTTGTATTTTTCCAGCGCGCGGGATTTGTGCCGCATTTCCGCCGCGCTGCCGCGTTTGAAAAAGCCGTAGCGCAGGTAATGCGCGGCTTCCACCGCCACCGCAAAATTCTCCGGCATGGTCAGATGGTCGGTATGCAGGATGATATGATCCTCCTCCCCTTCCAGATGCGTGCTTTGGATGGAAACCTTGCCGTCGTCATCGCCGGGAATCAGTTTGGAGGATACGGGGTCGATACTGCGGTCCCCTGCAATCACGGCGAAGGGGTAATCGGGCTTGCCGAACCGCGACATATAATCCTGATCGGTCGTCAGCTGCTGCCCCGCGGGGCCGTAGAATTTGCGAAAAGCCCAGTTTTCACGCAAAAAATCCGCCACTTCGCTGCCGTGATTGGGGGTACCCATCATGACCACGCGGCCGAGATTTTCGGGTTTGTATTTCGCAAGATAGGCGCGGATCAACAGCCCGCCCATGGAATAGCCCGCAAAATGCACCGTACGGCCGGGATGCGCTTTTAAAAACCGGTCGATGTCGGGATGGATTTTTTCAGTCAGTTCCTCCAGCGTATAGGCCGTGGAGGGATAATCCACATTCAGCACCTCGAAATCGCGTTCCGCCAGCCGATTGGCGAAGGTTTTCATGGAGCTGGCGCTGCGGAATATGCCGTGCAGCACGACGACCAGATCGCGGTTTTGCGCAGGCGGCTTCACAGGTTGCGCCGCCGGTTGCGCGGCGACAGGAACGGCAAGAAAAAAACAAAAAAGAAAAGCAAAAAGCAAACGCATGTAAAAACAAAAAGGGGGCGTTACCGCCCCCTTTTCCCTTATCTTTTTATCAGACATCCAGCAGCAGGCGCTGCGGATCTTCGATCGCATCCTTGATGCGCACAAGGAAGGAGACCGCTTCCTTCCCGTCGATAATGCGGTGGTCGTAAGACAGCGCCACATACATCATCGGGCGGGCAACGACCTGACCGTTGATGACAACGGCGCGTTCCTTGGTCGCATGCATGCCCAGAATGGCCGATTGCGGCGGGTTGATGATCGGCGTGGACAGCAGGGAGCCGAAAACGCCGCCGTTGGTGATCGTAAACGTGCCGCCGGACAGTTCTTCCAGCCCCAGCTTGCCGTCGCGGGCGCGCAGGCCCAGATCGCCGATTTCCTTTTCGATGGCGGCGAAGGATTTCACATCCGCATCGCGCACCACGGGCACAACCAGCCCCGTCGGCGTGGAAACCGCCACGCCGATATCGTAGTAGTTTTTATACACGATATCGTTGCCGTCGATTTCCGCGTTCACGGCGGGGAAATCCTTTAGCGCCTGAATGGCCGCCTTGACGAAGAAGGACATGAAACCGAGCTTCACGCCGTGTTTCTTTTCGAAACCTTCCTTGTACTGGTTGCGCAGGGCGATGACGTGGCTCATGTCGATTTCGTTGAAAGTCGTCAGCATGGCCGCGGTGTTTTGCGCCTCTTTCAGGCGTTCGGCAATGCGCTGGCGCAAGCGCGTCATGCGCACGCGCTCTTCACGGTCCGCATTGCTGCGCGGGCCGGATGCCTGCGGCGCGGTTTTGGGCGCGGCGGGCACGGCGGCAGGGTTTTTCATCGCTTCGAGCACGTCACCCTTGGTGATGCGCCCGTCCTTGCCCGTGCCTGCAATTTTGGAAGTGTCCAGATTGTTGTCATCCGCAATCTTGCGCACGGCGGGGGAAAGGAAGGTATCGTTGCTCGCAGGTTTGGCGGCCACTTGCTGCGCCTTCGGGCTTTCCGCCTTGGCGGGCGCCTTGGCGGCGGCAGCTTTCGGCGCGGCCGCAGCGGCACCGCCTTCCGCGATCAGGCCCAGCACGGCGCCGACTTCGACGTTGCTGCCCGTCTGCACGGTAATTTCCTTCAGGACGCCGGCGGATTTCGCGTTGACTTCCAGCGTCACCTTGTCCGTTTCCAGTTCCACCAGCGGTTCGTCAACCGCCACGGTATCCCCGACGTTTTTCAGCCATTTTGCAACGGTTGCTTCCGTCACGGATTCACCGAGGGCGGGAACGATGATTTCTGTTGCCATGTCTTTTCCTTCTTTCTTCTGGATAACTTTAAGGCTTAAACGCTCAGCGCGGCGGTGACCAGCGCCTCCTGTTCCTTGTTATGCTGTTTCAGCGACCCTGTGGCCGGCGCCGCCGCCGCAGGACGGCCGACATAGACCGGACGACCCGCCTTGTGCTTGATGTCCGTCAAGACCGCCTCGATACGGCGATCGACGAAGCTCCAGCCACCCTGGTTTTCCGGTTCTTCCTGGCACCAGACGACTTCGGCATTGGGATATTTCGCCAGCTCTTCCGCCAGCGGTTTCGCGGGGAAGGGATAGAACTGTTCCAGACGCAAAAAGGTCACGTCTTCCTGGCCGCTCTTTTCCTTGGCTTCCAAAAGGTCGTAATAAACCTTGCCGCTGCAGATCACGACGCGTTTGACATCCTTCGGCTTCTTCGGCAGCACATCGTCGTGCAGCACGCGGTGGAAGGTTTGCGTGCCCGTGAACATATGCGCGGGCGACACGCAGCGCTTGTGACGCAGCAGGGATTTCGGCGTCATGATGACCAGCGGCTTACGGAAGTCGCGGCGCATCTGGCGGCGCAGGGCGTGGAAATAGTTTGCCGGCGTCGTGCAGTTCAGCACCTGCCAGTTGTCCTCTGCGCAGAGTTGCAGGAAGCGCTCCAGACGGCCGGAGGAATGTTCCGGCCCCTGCCCTTCGAAACCGTGCGGCAACAGCATGACCAGACCGGACATGCGCAGCCATTTCGTTTCGGCGGAGGCGATGAACTGGTCGATGATGACCTGCGCCCCGTTCACGAAATCGCCGAACTGCCCTTCCCACAGGACGAGGGAGCGCGGATCGGCGGTGGAATAGCCGTATTCGAAGCCCAGCACGGCCGCCTCGCTCAGCGGGCTGTCATGCACATCGAAGGTCGCCTGACCCGCTTCGATATTGTTCAGCGGCATATAGCGTTCTTCCGTTTGCTGGTCGGTCAGCGCGGCATGGCGCTGGGAGAAAGTCCCGCGCCCGCAATCCTGACCCGACAGACGCACCGGATGCCCCTGCAGGCAGAGCGAGCCGAAGGCCAGCGCCTCCGCCGTTGCCCAGTCGAAACCCTCGCCGGTTTCAAACATTTTGGCCTTGGCATCCAGCTGGCGCTGGATTTTGCTGTTGAGGTTGAACCCTTCCGGCACGGAGGTGATCGCCTTGCCGATTTTTTGCATCATTTCCTCGGTAATGGCGGTCTCGCCGCGGCGCTCGTCGCCATAGGCGAGTTTCAGCCCCGTCCAGTGGCCTTCCAGCATATCGGCGCGGTTCGGCTTGTAGCTTGTCGCCGCTTCGAATTCGCGCTCCATATAGGCGTTCCAGTCGGCATACATCCGGTCGGTTTCTTCCGCCGTCATCGTGCCTTCCGCCGCCAGCTGCTTGGCGTAGATGGTGCGGGTGGTTTCCTTATCCTTGATGACCTTGTACATCTGCGGCTGCGTAAAGGCAGGTTCGTCCGACTCGTTATGGCCGTGACGGCGATAGCAGATGACGTCGATAAACACGTCTTTTTTGAAGGTCTGGCGGTATTCGGCGGCAAGACGCGCGACATGCATCACGGCCTCGACATCGTCGCCGTTGACGTGGAAGATCGGCGATTGCACCATTTTCGCGACATCCGTGCTGTAATTGCCGGAGCGGGAATAAAGCGGCGCGGTTGTAAAGCCGATCTGGTTGTTGATGACGACGTGCATGGTGCCGCCGATGCGATAGCCCGGAAGATCCGACATCATCAGCGTTTCGGGCACGATACCCTGACCGGAAAGCGCGGCATCGCCGTGCAGCAGCAGCGCCATGACCTGCTCGCGGTTCTCATCGCCGCGCAGGCCCTGTTTCGCACGCACCTTGCCGACCGTCACCGGATCGACGAATTCGAGGTGCGAGGGGTTGGGCGTCAGCGAAAGATGCACGATATTTCCGCCGAAATCGCGGTCGGAAGAAGTGCCGAGGTGGTATTTGACGTCGCCCGATCCCTGCACATCGTCGGGTTTCGCCGAGGTGCCCTGAAATTCGGAGAACATGGCGGTAAAGGTTTTGCCCATCACGTTCGTCAGCACGTTGAGACGCCCGCGGTGCGCCATGCCGAGCACGACTTCCTTCACGCCCAGTTCGGCAGAGCGCGCGATCACTTCCTCGATTGCGGGGATGACGGCTTCGCCCCCCTCCAGCCCGAAGCGTTTCGTGCCGGTATATTTCATGTCGAGGAATTTCTCAAACCCCTCGGCCGCCGTCAGGCGTTGCAGAAAATGTTTTTTCTCCGCCGCGCTGAAACGCTTGCGGTTTTGCGGCATTTCAAAACGCTCCTGCAACCACAGGCGCTCGGTCAGGTCCTGAATGTGCATGTATTCAAGGCCGATGGTATCGCAATAAATGCCTTCCAGCGTTTCGATGATCTCGGCCAGCGTCATGACATCCTTGCCGAAGGCGCCATCGACATAGATTTTTCGGTCGAGGTCTTTTTCGGACAGGCCGTAGGTGGCCAGTTCCAGATCCGCATGTTTGTTTTTCGCAGACAGGCCCAGCGGGTCGAGGTTTGCAAGGAAATGTCCCTGCACGCGATACCCGCGGATCAGCATCAGCGCGCGGATGGCAAGGCGCGCATCATCTGCCGTCACGGCGGCGGGCTTGCCGTCTTTTTTGCCGGCGGGTTTTGCGCCTTCCATATCGGTATTGGCGGCGGAAGACAAAACGGCGGCCAGCTTGTAAGGCTCCGGCTTCCAGCTGGCGCCTTTCAGCTCGCCCAGCAAGTCTGCGGCCTCGTCACCCAGTTCCTGAAACAAATCCGCCCAGCTCGGATCGACGCTGGACGGGTTCTGGGCGTATTTCTCGTAAAGCCCCGCGATATAGTCGGGATCCGCGGCGGAAAGGAAACTTAAAGCTTGTCGCTGTGACATTTTGTTTTTCTCTTGTTATTGGACTTTCACAAAGCCGTTGCCTGCCCCCGAAGGGGAAAGCGGCATTACGCCGCTTTCAGCGCCTTCATGACGGCATCGCCGAGACCGGCGGGGCTGTCGGAAACAACAAAGCCCGCGGCCTTCATTGCCGCAATCTTGTCCGATGCGGCGCCCTTGCCGCCCGCAATAATCGCGCCGGCATGGCCCATGCGGCGGCCCGGAGGCGCCGTCACACCGGCAATAAATCCGGCGATGGGTTTTTTCTTCGGGCTGTTCTTGATGAACTCGGCCGCGTCTTCCTCGGCGGAACCGCCGATTTCGCCGATCATCAGGATGGCTTCGGTTTCATCGTCGTCGAGGAAGAGTTTCAGCGCGTCGATGAAGTTGGTGCCGTTGACGGGGTCGCCGCCGATACCGATGCAGGTCGTCTGGCCAAGGCCATTGGCCGTGGTTTGCGCAACCGCTTCATAGGTCAGCGTGCCGGAGCGGGAAACGATGCCCACCTTGCCGCGTTTGTGGATATGCCCCGGCATGATGCCGATTTTGCACTCGCCGGGGGTAATCACGCCCGGGCAGTTGGGGCCGATCAGGCGGGTTTTGGAGCCTTGCAGCTTGCGCTTGACCTTCACCATATCCAGCACCGGAATACCCTCGGTAATGCAGATGACGAGATCCAGCTCGGCATCCACCGCTTCCAGAATGGCATCGGCTGCGAACGGCGGCGGCACGTAAATGACGGAGGCATTCGCGCCCGTTTCCTTGACGGCTTCCTGCACGGTGTTGAAAACAGGCAGGTCAAGGTGTTTGGTGCCGCCCTTGCCCGGCGTCACGCCGCCGACCATTTTGGTGCCGTAGGCAATGGCCTGTTCGGAGTGGAACGTGCCCTGCGCGCCGGTAAAACCCTGGCAGATGACTTTGGTATCTTTATTAACGAGTACAGCCATGATTATGCGGCCTCCGCTTTTACTGTGTTGACGACTTTTTCTGCGGCATCCGCAAGGTTGTCGGCAGCGATGATGTTCAATCCGGATTCTTTGAGAAGTTTTTTGCCCTTCTCGACGTTCGTGCCTTCCAGACGCACGACCAGCGGCATGGTCAGCCCCAGTTCGCGCGCCGCGGTGATCACGCCTTCGGCAATCACGTCACAACGCATGATGCCGCCGAAGATGTTGACGAGAATCCCTTCCACGTTCGGGTCGGACAGGATGATGCGGAAGGCTTCGGCCACGCGTTCTTTCGTCGCGCCGCCGCCCACGTCCAGAAAGTTGGCGGGATCGCCGCCATAGAGCTTGATGATATCCATCGTCGCCATGGCAAGGCCCGCGCCGTTGACCATGCAACCGATGTTGCCCGTCAGCTTCACGTAGTTCAGTTCGTGATCCTTGGCGCGTTTTTCGGCGGGATCTTCCTCAGCCACGTCGCGCAGTTCTTCCACTTCCTTCTGGCGGAACATCGCGTTGTCGTCGAAGTTCATTTTCGCATCCAGCGGCAGGATGTCGTCATCGGCGGTCACCACCAGCGGGTTGATCTCGACGATGGAGGCATCCAGCTCAAGAAAGGCGTCGTACATCTGGCCGATCAGCTTCACGCATTTGTTGATCTGCTTGCCTTCCAGCCCCAGCGCGAAGGCGATCTGGCGGCCCTGGAATGCCTGAAAGCCGATGGCGGGATCCACCACGACCTTCAGGATTTTTTCCGGCGTTTTTTCGGCCACTTCTTCGATATCCATCCCGCCTTCGGTAGAGGCCATGATGGTGACGGAAGACGTGGCGCGGTCGATGAGCATGCCCAGATAAAGCTCGCGGGCGATGTTGCAGCCGTCCTCGATATAGAGGCGACGCACTTCCTGCCCCTGCGGGCCGGTCTGGTGCGTGACCAGTTGCATGCCCAGCATGCGGGTGGCTTCGGCTTTTACGTCATCAATGGATTTGACGACCTTCACGCCGCCGCCTTTCCCGCGGCCGCCGGCGTGGATCTGCGCCTTGACGACATAGACCGGCCCCGGCAAGGATTTGGCAACTTCAACGGCTTCGTCAACCGTATAGGCCACGCCGCCCTTCAGCACCGGCACGCCGCGCGCCTTGAGCAGTTCCTTGGCCTGATATTCATGGATATTCATGGTGTCATTCTACCTTTCGTCAAAAACAGGGATCACGCGGCTGCGTTGAGGTTCTTGGCCACTTCGCAGAGCGATTTGACCGCTTCGACGGATTTGTCGAACATGGCTTTTTCCTCGGCGGTGAAGCTGACCTCGATCACTTTTTCCACGCCTTTCGCGCCGATCACAACGGGCACGCCGATGTAAAGGCCGTTCACGCCGTACTGGCCCGTCAGATAGGCCGCGCAGGGCAGGACGCGCTTTTTATCCAGCAGATAGCTTTCCGCCATCGCAATCGCGGCGGAAGCCGGCGCATAGAAAGCGGAGCCGGTTTTCAACAGCGCGACAATTTCCGCGCCGCCGTCACGCGTGCGCTGGACGATGGCGTCCAGTTTTTCCTGCGTCGTCCAGCCCATCTTGACGAGATCAGGCAGCGGAATGCCTGCAACCGTGGAATAGCGCACCAGCGGCACCATCGTATCGCCGTGGCCGCCAAGCACGAAGGCCGTCACGTCTTCGACCGATACCTTGAATTCTTCGGCAAGGAAGTAGCGGAAGCGCGCGCTGTCCAGCACGCCGGCCATCCCGACGACTTTTTCCGGCTTGAAGCCCGTGACTTCCTGCATGATGCCGACCATGACATCGAGCGGGTTGGTGATCACGATCACAAAAGCATCGGGCGCGTGTTTTTTGATGTTCTCGCCGACGGATTTGATCACGCCGGTATTGATGCCGATCAGGTCGTCGCGGCTCATGCCCGGTTTGCGCGGCACGCCTGCCGTTACAATCACCACATCGGCACCGGCGATGGCGGCGTAATCGTTGCTGCCGGCATAGGCGGCGTCAAAACCCTCGACGGGCGACAGCTCGGCCAGATCCAGCGCCTTGCCCTGCGGCACGCCTTCGGCGATATCCACGAGCACGATGTCGCCCAGCTGCTTCAATCCCGCCAGCAGCGCCAGCGTCCCACCGATTTGACCTGCGCCCACCAGCGCGATTTTCTTGCGTGACATGATTTCCTGTCCTTTGCTTTTTTGTTTTTCCCTAATACATTATTTTTTGTGCTTATATTAAGGACTCGAACGTGTGCAAAAAATAGCACATTTCCCCCCTGTTACTAGGGGGTTTTCACCAAAAAAACAACAGCCTCGGGCGGGCGCGGCGGTCGCTTTGCACCAGCCTTGCGTAACCGATTGCTGCGCCGCGTCTATTTTGCAATTTATGTCAAAGAAACCCCGCCCGACTTGACGCCTGCGGCAAATCCCGTCATGTAAAAACCGCTACCGACCGCCAGAAACGGAGACCCGCACCAGATGACGGAAAAAACCCCCGAGCCCCTGCCCTGCCGCCTGCCGCTGGATAAAAACAACGCCGCCCTGCCTTTTGTATGGCAAAGGGACGAATATTCCTGCGGCCCCGCCTGCCTTGCGACAATCGGGAAACTCTACGGCGCAGAAGCGGTGAGCTATGACACCCTGCGCGCGATTTTGGAGCCGAACCAAACCGTCGGTTCCTGCAATTTCAAAATGGCCGCCGTCAGCCGCGATTTTTTCCCTGTCGCCGGCGACGGGGAGAATACCTATCACGGCGGCGTGGCTGTTGCGAACATCATGCAGGAGGGAGAAGGCCATTACGTCGTCTTCCTCTGCCGCGAAGGGGAGAAAGTGATCTATTACGACCCCTATCACCACGAACTGGTCATCGACCGGCTGGATGATCTGGAATGGATTTCAGAATCAAAACATCTGACGCGCTGGTCGGTCAATTACGCGCCGCATGAACTACGCAGCATTGCCGCATGGCGCGCGCTGGGCGGCGTTTAACCCTTCCTATACGCCGAAAAATTCCAACTGCCATTTGATCTCGTCAGGCGTGAGCGGATAATCCGTCCCGCCCTTGGCATACATGATGTCCTTGGGCAGAATGCCCGCGCCGCGCTGCTGCATTTCGATGCAAAGGCGCATGGGCAAATTCGCCTTCCAGCACAGCGCAATCACGGGCTTGGCCGTGCCGGCATCAATCATCGCCTTGGCTTTTTCGGAAGAAATGCCGGAAAGGCGCGAGAGCGCCGCGATCACGAATTCCATTTCCTGCCATGCCAGCGCATCGCTGATCGTTTCCGGCGTCAGCGCGCCTGCCGCCGCGAGGCGCGCGACTTTTTGCTCCGCATTTTCATGCGGGTCGCCGTCATGCACGAAAGCGAGGCGACGCTTGATTGTCGCCTGCAACGTATCGCGCGTTGCGGCATCGAAATCACTGCGGGAAGAAAGCACATCCAGCACGATTTTATCCACGAAACCGACCATCTGCCGCGCCAGATCCAGCGACAGCTCCGGCCGCACCGCAATGGGACGGTGCCATGCGGGGCGGTTTTTCGCCTGATCGACGATCTGCTGCAAAATTTCCTCCGTCATCACCGCGCCGGTGTTGATGAGCAACGCGGTGGTCGCTTCCTCGTCCCCCGCATCGATCACGGCATGGGCGACGGGCGGACTGACCGTTTCGCGTTTTGCAATGGCGGCAATGGCCCATGGCGCGGGATGCGCGCTTAGGATATCCAGCAAATCGTCATCGGACAGCGCGACGCAAAAGCGCAGGATCGGCTCCGATACCTCCCGCTCCACATCGCGGGCAAGGCGGTTGACAACGGCAGGCGGCGCTTTGGCGTAATCTTGCAAAACCGTGGTGAGCGCACGGCGCACCTGCAAAACCTCGTCCTCCGCCAGACGGCCAAGGGCCTGCACGGTAAAGGCGTAAAGCTGGCTGTGTTTGTCGGGCGTGAGATCGGGCAGCAGCCGCAGCAGACGGGCGGCAAGCGCAAGGCGGATGTCTTCCTCCCGCGCCTCCGCCAGCAGCGGGGCGGCTTGCAACGGGGTCGATTTATTGGCCGCGACGGCGCGGCGGATTTCGGGCGTGCCCTTGCTGGCAAGGTAGTACAAAATTTCCGGATTGGTGCCGGAATCCCTGGCGAGTTCCATCAAGGCCTTGGGGTCGCCGCTTTGCAATTTGCGTTTTTGCGTTTCGTAATCCGCCTTGGAAGATCCGAAAATTTTCCTGAGAAAAGAAAGCATTGCGCGGTTACCCTTCCTTCAGCCCCGCATAATCGCGGGATTGCATTTCCATGAGCCGGCTGACGGTACGGTCAAAAACCTTTGCATGAAGCGTGCCAGTGTAAAGCCTTTCCGCCGGTACCGCCGCCGACATCGCCAGAATGGCATGATGCTCATACAGCGTATCGATCAGCGTCATGAAACGCAGCGCCGCATCCTTGCGATTGTCGTTCATCTGCGGCACGTCCGCCACAATAAAAACACGGAAACGTTTGGCCAGTTCCAGATAATCCAGCGCGCTGCGCGCTTCCTCGCACAGGCTTTGGAAATGGAAGGCCGCTACCTCCCGCTCCGCGCGCGGTACGCGGATGACGCGGCCCTTGACGTCGATGTCCAGCGGCGCGCCGTCGCTGTCATCGGAAATGGTGCGGAAAATACGGTCAAGCTGCCGGCGCGCATCCGCATCATGCGGCCAGTAATACATTTTCTGTCCCGCCAGACGGCCAAGGCGATAATCCACCCCGCCCGTAAAGGCGAAAACCGTCAGCTTTTGTTTCAGCAAATCGATAAAGGGCAAAAACCGGTCACGCTGCAAGCCGTCGGCATATAAATCATCAGGCGCGATGTTGGAGGTCATGACGACCGTAACGCCGCGGTCGAACAGCGCGGTAAACAGCCGCCCCAAAATCATCGCATCGGCGACATCGCGCACCTGAAATTCGTCAAAGCACAACAGCCGCGCATGTTCCGCAATCCAGTCGGCGCAAGCGATAAGATCGCCGTCGATATGGTCGGCGGCCTTTTTATTGCCGCGCCGCGCATGGCGGCGGCGGTGCAGGAAGTCATGCACATCGAGCATAAAGGCATGGAAATGCACGCGGCGTTTCGCGCCCGTTTGCACCTCGGCGAAAAAAAGATCCATGAGCATGGATTTGCCGCGCCCGACCCCGCCGTAGAAATACAGCCCCCGGGGCGCCTCGGCGGATTTTTTGCCAAAGGGCCACCAGCTTTTTTGCTTCGGCGGCGGCATCAGGGCCTGCGCCAGATCGTCCAGCAATGCCGCCGCGCGGCGCTGGTCGGCATCCGGCGTGATCTGCCCTGCGGCGAGCTTTTCCTCATATGCTTTTAAAACGGTCGTCATGTTCTGCTTTTTTTAGCCTACCTTACGGCAGATGGCGTGTTTTTTAAACGATTTTCCGCAAAATCCCCCTGTATAATCGGCCTTTGCGCGCGGTCGAAAGGGGCGTAGAATAACCTTGCACTCACCCTCGTTACAAACAGATTTGGGAGAAAACAGATGAGCGAACCGAAAAAGAAATGCTGCGGCGGGAGCTGCCATACCGATTTCAAAAAATCCGCTGAAAAGCCTGCATGCCCCCCGCCCGCGAACGAGCAAAAGCCCGACGCGCCGAAAAAGAAATGCTGCGGCGGGAGCTGCCATCCGAAAAAATAAGGCACGGTCTTTATGCAAGCAAAAACCCCTGCGGCTGCGCAGGGGTTTTTTGTTGGCCGTGTTTTTTACTTCAGGCGCTTGTTCATGAAATCCATCGCGGGGCGGAAGGACTGTTCGTTCACCGTATGCCCCATGCCGGGGATCACTTTGCCCTCCACGGGAATTTTTGCGGATTTCAGGCGCTTCAGGGAGTCGTGATACTGCACGCTGATTTTCGCCACCGCCGCATCGAAAGCTTTTTTCAGCTTGTTCTTCGGCGGAGAGACTTCCATGCGCTCGGTATAGAAAAAATCATCCTTGTCGCCCATCACGAAAAGCGTTTCGGGGCGCGAAACAGCCTTGCCCACGGGGAAAACAGGGCCGGAGTGATTGACGATGGCCGCCACTTCCTGCGGGCGGCGCGTGCCCATTTGCACGGCAATTGCCCCGCCGAGGGAAAAGCCGAAGATGGCCATGTTTTCGTCTTTCAGATTGCGCTTGGCCAGTTGCGCATCGGCGAATTTGTTGAGCTGGTCCACCACCGGCACGCGGTTGAAAAAATGGCTCAGCACCAACTTGGCGCTTTCGCCCGCATTTTTGGTAATATGATGCCATGTATAAAGATCATCCGCATCACCCGCGCCATGCGCACGGATGCGCGCCTTGGTCGCGTTCACGGGCACGGGGCCGCGCACCAGCAGGATATCGGTATTGGGGCGGGCCTGACGGATTTCCTCTGCCAGCCGCGTGAACATATTGGGGTGATTGGCATGGCCGTGCAGGATCAGCACAAGCCCGTCCGGCTTGCCGGAGGCGCAGGGGTATTCAAGAAAATGAAAGCCGTCTTCGTGCTTCATACGTGACCCGTTGGTTCATAACGCGTCACCCTTTTCTATCCCGCCAAGGATGGGAAAAGGTTAGGCAATCACGCCCGCCTTGTAAACAGGGAATATGAACGCCCGTTTCGGTTGCAGCGCAGCAAAGACCTAAACGCTTTAAAACTGGTCGTTTGCGATCTGGCTCACCGCCGCATTGCCGCCCATGACGGGGGCGGACAGGCCGTACACCTGCGGCAGGATCGCCTCGGCAAAGAATCGCGCCGTGACAAGCCGCGTGTTGTAGAACAGCGCATCGCCCGCAGGCGCATAAAGCGCCGCATGCGCCGCCTTGGCCAGACGCGCCATCATATAGCCGCCGGCCACCACGGCGAACTGGCGCTGATAGGCCACCGCGCCTGCGGCCACGGCATCGGTATTCGATTGCGCATTGGCCAAAATCCATTCCGTCGTTTCCGACAAGGCCGCGAGCGCCTTCAGCAGCGCGCCCTGAATGACATCCAGATCGTCGCTCGGCTTTTCGGTCAGAGATTGCAGGTCGTTTTGCATTTCGGCGATGAATTTTTTCGCCTCCGCCCCGCCGTCGCGCAGCACCTTGCGGAACACAAGGTCGTTGGCCTGAATGCCGTTGGTGCCCTCATAAATCGGCAGGATGCGCGCATCGCGATAGAATTGCGCCGCGCCCGTTTCCTCGATAAAGCCCATGCCGCCGTGAATCTGGATGCCCGCCGATGTCGTTTCCAGCGCCAGATCCGTCGCCCAGGATTTGACCAGCGGAGTCAAAAGATCGGCCCTTGCAGCCGCCGCCGCGCACAGCGCGGCATCCGTGCCGCGGCGGGCGCGGTCCAGCATGCTGCCCGCGTAATAGGCCAGCGCGCGCGAAGCTTCGGTATTCGCCTTCATGGTCAGCAGCATGCGGCGCACATCGGGGTGTTCGATGATCGCAACGCGCGTGCCGGTTTTGTCGCCCAGACGCGCGCATTGCACGCGTTCGCGCGCATAGGAAAGCGCATGCTGATAGGCACGTTCCGACAGCGCCACGCCCTGCAAACCGACGGCGATGCGCGCGTTGTTCATCATCGTGAACATATTGCGCAGGCCCTTGCCTTCTTCGCCCACCAGATAGGCGATGGCGCCGTCTTTTTCGCCGTATTGCATGACGCAGGTGGGAGAGCCGTGAATGCCGAGTTTATGTTCCAGCGAGACCGCCTTCACATCATTGCGCGCGCCAAGGCTGCCGTCCGCATTGACCAGAAACTTCGGCACGATGAAAAGGCCGAGACCGTCATTCCCCTCCGGCAGGCCGTCGATGCGGGCGAGAACGAGATGGATGATATTCTCGGTAAAATCATGTTCTCCGAAGGTGATGAAGATTTTTTGCCCCTTCATCAGGTAATGATCGCCGGCCTTCGTTGCCGTGGTGCGAATGGCCGCAAGATCGGTGCCCGCCTGCGGTTCGGTCAGGTTCATCGTGCCCGTCCAGTGGCCGGAGATCAAATGCGGCAAATAGGTTTTCTTTTGTTCTTCCGTGCCGTGTTTTTCAATCGCCTCGATCGCGGCGGCGGTCAAAAGCGGGCAAAGGCTCAGCGCCAGATTCGCCGATTGCCACATTTCGTTGACGGCCATGCCCAGCGCCCAGGGCAAGCCCTGCCCGCCGTGTTCGGGCGGGCAAACGACGGCGTTCCAGCCGCCTTCGGCGAATTGTTTATAGGCCTCCTTGAACCCCGTCGGCGTTTTGACGGCGCCGTTTTCCAGACGGGAGGTTTCCTTGTCCCCCGCCGTATTCGTCGGCGCCCAGACATCCCCCGCCACGCGGGCGGCTTCGGTCAAGACGGCCTCCACCACATCGGGCGTGGCGTGGTCATAGCCCGGCAGCGCGGAAAGGCCTTCGATATCGGCGATTTCCTCCAGCACAAAACGCATTTCACGAACGGGGGCGGTATAGGCCATGACTTTGAAACTCCTTATGTTCTGTCGCCAACAGTATAAGGATTTATGCCGCCAATCCTAGTGGACAAGCAGCCGCCGCCCCGTCTGGCACGGCGCTTGCAAGGATATATTCCAGAAAAGAGGGCAAAAGCCCCGCAATTCAGGGAGAAACAAGGTATGACCGCCGCATGGACCGCCCCCAAGGCCGGAAATATTAATAAATATCAAGGCGTTGCGCCGCAAAACGTGATCAAGGCGGTGCAAAAGGCCTCTGCCCGCACGGGGGTCGATTTCGGCTTCCTGATGGAAAAAGCTGCCGCCGAGAGCAGCTTCAACCCCACGGCCAAGGCAAAAACCTCCTCCGCCACCGGCCTTTACCAGTTTATCGAAAGCACCTGGCTGAATATGGTGAAAACCCACGGCGGCAAATACGGCCTTGGCGCCTATGCCGATAAAATCGAGATCCGCAACGGCAAGCCTTGCGTGGCCGATTGCGACCGCGACGAGATTCTGAACCTGCGCAACGATCCCGAAATCGCCGCGCTGATGGCGGGGGAATTCACCGCCGATAACCGCGATTTCCTGAAACGCAACGTCGGCGGCAAGATCGGCCCGACCGAGCTTTATTTCGCGCATTTCATGGGCGCAGGCGGCGCGGCGAAATTCCTGAACAGCCGCAAGATCAACGGCGATGTCACGGCAGCAGAACTTTTCCCCGCCGCCGCCAAGGCGAATAAAAACGTTTTCTATGACAGCAAAACGGGCAAGGCGCGCAGCCTGGATGACGTCTATGCTTTTTTTGACAGGAAATTCTCCGGCAATGCCGCCGCTGCCAAAACAGCCCCCAAACAAACCGTGCCCGCGGATACGACGCGCGCGGCAGAACGCGATGCCGCCGCAAAGGCGCAAACAGCCGCTTCCCTGCCCGTCTTCGACGATGCGGATGAAAGCGACGATATTATCTGGAGCGACGATCCGCGCTTTTTCCCCAAAAGCGGTTTCAGCCGCATGCAAAGCGTGCTGGGCGTGCAAAAACTTGCCCCCGCCACCGTCATGCTGATCGCGGAAATGCAGCGCGGCCTGATTTTCGACAACCGCACGCGTTACAACAGCTAAACCGTCAATCCCGTCTTGCGCGGCCTGTTAGCGGATGGATGTTTCGCGCATCATCAGGATATTGTCCTGCGCGGCGGCGGATTGTTCCAGCACCGTCATCACATCACGCGCCGTGATGTTGATATGGGGCGTGAAAAGCGCGCCTTCGGTCGCCAGAGAAATAAACATTTCCAGCGTCGATTTGCGCGGCGGGAACCGTTTCAGCGGCACCTCGATATCGGCAGGCAGGCCCGCAACGTCCCGCGCCACGCTGACGGCGCGGTCAAGGCCGCCCAGTTCGTCGACCAGCCCCGCCTCCTGCGCCTGACGGCCCGTATAGACGCGGCCCTGCGCCACGGCCTCGGCCTGATCGCGGGTCATCTTGCGGCCTTCCATCACGCGTTCCAGAAACGCGTCATAGACCTGCCCCAGCATGGAATCGAATTTCTCCAGCTCCGCCGCCGTAAAGGGACGGTTGGCCGACCACATGCCCGCGTTTTGCCCCGCGCTGACGGTTTCCCATTTCACGCCGATTTTGTCCCACAGGCCCGCCAGCACGAATTTGCCGCCGAAAACACCGATGGAGCCCGTCAACGTGCCGGGCTGCGCCACGATTTTATCGGCCGACGCGGCAAGCCAATAGCCGCCGGAGGCCGCATAGCTGCTCATGGAAATCACCACGGGCTTGCCCTTTTCCTGCGCCTTGATAATGGCGCGGCGAATGCTTTCCGCCGCCGATGGCGAACCGCCGGGGGTATCGATACGGAACACAATGGCCGCGACATCGGGATCATCCGCCGCTTCGGCAAAGGCCGCAACAACCTTGTTCGCCTCCATCGACGTGCCGCCGAAGGACGCCTGCGCGCGCGGGCGGAAAGGCACAATCTCGCCGCTCGCGAAAATCAGGCCGATCTTGGCCTTGTCGGGATGCGCCGTGGGCGGCGCTTCCTTGCGCAGCAGCTTGAACAGGAACCCGCTGATGCCGCGATCGATGGATTGCGTTTCGTTCACAAAAGCATACCCCAGCAGCCCGACGGCTTTGGGCTGCGGCTTGGCGACAGGCTCGGCCTCTTTCGCCGCCGCTTCCGCCTTTTCTTTTTCCGCGGTTTCATCTTCTGCGATGTTTTCACTTGCTTCGGGCACCGCTTCTTCCACGCCGACGGCGGCCAGCATTTCATCATAATAGCCGATGCGGTCGATCAGTTTCAGCGCCAGCGCTTCCTTGTCGCTGAACAAACCGCCGTCCGCCAGTTTTTGAAGTTCCGCACGGTCGATGCCGCGCGTTTGCGCGATGCCGTCCAGCATCTGGTCCGACAGATCCCGCACGATGGATTCCATCATTTCGCGATGCGGCGCGGTCATGCCCGTTTCGGTCAGGCTTTCGGGGGCGGATTTGTATTTGCCGCGATGCGCGAATTGCGCCGTCACGCCGATATTGTCCAAAACCCCTTTGACAAAGGGCGTTTCCGCCGCCACGCCGCCCAGCGCGACAACGCCGACAGGCTGCACCCAGATCTGGTCGAAAGCGGAAGCCAGATAATAATCCGCAAGCCCCGATGAAAAGCCGCCGATGCTGTCGCTATAGATATAGGCGAACTTGCCGCTTTCGCGGAAGCGCAGCACGGCATCGCGCAGCTCCTGCATCTGGGCGATGGAGAAATTGATATCCTCGATCTTGGCGGCAAATCCCTTCACGCGGTCATCCTTCGCGGCCAGATCCAGCGCGGAGACGACATCGTGCAACGTGGCGGCGGGGCGCAGCAGCGGCTGCATGACGGATGGTTTCGTCACCATCTCCGCCAGATCGGATTTGAAGGTATAGCTGAGATACATATTATCCGGCAGTTCGGGCGGCGTGAAACTTGTCAGGCGCGACAAGGTGATCAGCAAAAAGGTGACCGAGATAAAGGCCGCGATGCCGATCATGAAAAACATGCGATAGAAGAACGTGAAAATACGTCCGGGCATTTTATCTTCGCGGCGGCGCTTGGGCGTGGCTGACATGTCAATACCTTTATCCGTGGGGAGAGAAAATTTTTTAAGAGATTAACCCACATTGCTTGTTGAACGACAGAATTTTTGGCGATATATTCTGGACATCACCACGAGACAAAAAAAGAGCCCCACATGCTTTCGCACATGGGGCAATATCATCGAAGCGAAGTATTAAGGGAGGCACCGTAGCCAAAAAATTGGGCGGTGCTTTTCCTCGAGTCCGAGTTTCATGTCTCTGTGGATAAGAGTCGAGTCTTTTTTCAAAAACCGTTTGAAAAAGATAAAACCTTATAAATATCAATCTCTTACAATATAGACTCTGTAAAGAAAAACGGCATAAACCGTTGTTTTTCAACAAGCGTTCGCGCGGGATGGCCGGATTTTGCCTCGAATCGGACTTTTTACACATGAATTATGCGCGCCAAGATTCTGATTTTAAAGCACACTGCGCCAAAGGCATTAAAGGTTCTGCGCCTTGTGCCGCAACCAGTGGTCGCACAGAACGATCGCCATCATGGCTTCGGCCACCGGCACGCCGCGAATGCCGACGCAGGGATCGTGCCGCCCTTTGGTGACAATTTCCGTTTCCGCGCCGTCGTCCGTAATGGTCTGCATCGGCTGCGGCAGGGAGCTGGTCGGCTTGAAGGCCATGCGCGCCACAATCTCCTGCCCCGTCGAAATGCCGCCCAGAATCCCGCCCGCATGATTGGATAGAAAATGGGGCTTGCCGTCGCGGATGCGAATCCGGTCGGCGTTTTCCTCGCCGGCGAGGGTCACGACATCGAATCCCGCACCGATTTCCACCCCCTTCACGGCATTGATGCTCATCAGCGCCTTGGCGATATCGGCATCCAGCTTGTCGATCACGGGCGCGCCAAGCCCCGCAGGCAGTCCTTCGGCCACCACTTCCACAAGCGCGCCGATGCTGGAAAGATTTTTGCGCGTCTCATCCATCAGCGCTTCGAACTGCGGTACGGCGGCGGCATCGGGCGTGAAAAACGGATTATTGTTCACGGCATCCCAATCCCAGTTCGCGCGGTTGATTTTGACCCTGCCGATTTGCGTCACCGCTGCGCGGATCCTGATATGATCGCCCAGCGCATGGCGCAAAACCTTCAGCGCCACCGCGCCTGCCGCCACGCGGCAGGCCGTTTCGCGCGCGGAAGAGCGCCCGCCACCGCGATAATCGCGAATGCCGTATTTTTGATCGTAGGTAAAATCCGCATGGCCGGGGCGGTATTTGTGCGCGATATCGCTGTAATCCTTCGACCGCGCATCGGTATTGCGGATCATCAGGCTGACCGGCGTGCCGGTGGTAACGCCTTCAAAAACGCCGGAAAGAATTTCGACCTGATCGGCTTCCTGCCGCTGGGTGGTGAAACGATTCTGTCCGGGCTTGCGGCGGTCGAGATGCGCCTGAATATCTTCCGCGGAAAGCGGCAGGCGCGGCGGCACGCCGTCGATGACGCAGCCGATGGCCGGGCCGTGGCTTTCCCCCCAGGTGGTGTATTTGAAAAGCGTGCCGAAGCTGCTGGCCGACATCAGCCGGAAATGCCCTGCAGCAGTTCCGCCGTTTCCTTGGCGGAATCGACCTGCACCATGCCGATGGTGTTGTAACCGGAATCGACATACATGATTTCGCCGGTGACACCCGCGCCGAGATCGGACAGCAGGAACAGGCCCGCCCCGCCGACATCCTGCGTGGTGACGTTGCGGCGCAGGGGCGCGTTCAGCTCGTTCCATTTCAGGATATAGCGGAAATCGCCGATGCCGCTGGCGGCCAGCGTTTTGATCGGCCCTGCGGAAATGGCGTTGACGCGAATGCCTTTCGGCCCGACGTCGCTGGCCAGATACCGCACGGAAGCTTCCAGCGCGGCCTTTGCCACGCCCATGACGTTATAATGCGGCATCACGCGCTCCGCCCCGTAATAGGTCATGGTCAGCAGGCTGCCGCCGTTTTTCATGAGCGGCACGGCACGCTGCGCCACCGCAGTGAAGGAATAGACGGAAATATCCATCGTTTTCAGGAAATTGTCGCGGGTCGTGTTCAGATACAGCCCGTCCAGTTCGTTCTTGTCGGAATAGGCAATGGCATGCACCACGAAATCCAGACCGCCCCATTCCTTTTCCACGGCATCGAAAGTCGCGTCGATGCTTTTCATATCCGTGACATCACAGGGCAGGATCATTTTGGAGCCGATGCCCTCCGCCAGCGGACGCACGCGTTTTTCCAGCGCGTCGCCCTGATAGGTGAACGCCAGCTCCGCACCATGGTTATGCGCCGTTTCGGCGATCCCCCATGCAATGGAACGATCATTGGCAACGCCCATAATCAATCCGCGTTTACCATTCATCAGGGTGCTGGCATTCGTCATATTTTCACCGTCTTTTGTTGCGCCATCGGCGGCATGGGTTGTCATGGAGATATGTTCCGGCTGGTTTATGAATCCGTATGTGCCGCATCCTACACAATCTTATAAAGTCGCGTCCAGATGTTAGTCGCAGGAAAGACCAAATACGCATATGCGTCATATATGAAAACTAAATCCAGCGCGGGCCGGCGTTTTTCAATTTTACATTATGGTATATAATGCGTGTTTCTGTTTGAGGTTAAACGTCTTTTTCCTGTATCTTGTGGAAGATACGCGCGGCTGCGCCTTTTGGCGCAGTCAGGACTTGAATTCATTTATGGTCTGGTGTTCACTGCCTCTACTCCATAACAACAGAAAGGCGAAGCCTTGCTGCCATATCAATACTCTTCCGTACGGTATCCGCGCCGTCGCCGCCGTTTCGGCCTTCGTCACGCCGCGCTGCCGTTGCTTGCCATCCTTTTCGTCTATGCGCTGATTTCCGTCCTCGGCACGCCGGACGATGATGCCCGCACGGCGGAACTTTCCGTCACCCCCGAAAGCGTTGTGGCCGCCATGGCGCCCAACAGCGGCATGCACATGGACACAGCGCATAACGGCACGGAAACAACCGCCGCCGCCGGCAACATGAAAGCCGCTTTCATGTCCGCGCCCGCCCCGCGCAGCCACACCTATGGCGCGACGGATGAAAAATCCAGCAAGCCCGCCGTCGTGCAAACCGCGCAAAACATCGACAACGGCACGGCAGAGCGCATCTCCTTTATCCAGTCCGGTATTGAAAAAGTGCTTTCCGCCGGCAGCAATCTTTTTGTTGCCGAGAAAAAAGTCACCGTCGGCAAGGGCGATACGCTGATGGAGCTGCTGGTCAGCAACAACGTGCCGCGCAACGAGGCCTATAACGCCATTCAGGCGCTGAGCAAGGTTTACAACCCGCGCGACCTGAACCCCGGCCATGCCATCACCGTGTTCTTCCACAAGGACCCGACGATTGCCGACCCGAAATTCAGCGGCCTGCAAATTGAAAAAGACAAAATCAATACCGTCATGGTCAGCCGCACCGACGACGGCAGCTTTACCGCCGACAGCGAGGAAAAGCCTATCTACCGCAGCCTGAAAGGCTATAGCGGCACGATCGACCATTCGCTCTATGTCTCCGCCAAGGAAGCGGGCGTGCCCGACGGCGTGATCATCGACCTGATCAAAATGTATTCCTGGAACGTGGACTTCCAGCGCGACATCCAGTCCGGCGACAAGTTCGAGATCATGTTCGAGGAATATGCGACCGATGCGGGCGATGTCGTATCCGGCAAAAGCAACATCGTCTATGCGCGCCTGACGCTGGGCGACCGCGACATGCCGTTCTATCTCTATGAAACCGCCACGGGCGATACGGATTATTTTGACGACAAGGGCATGTCCGCCAAGAAGGCGCTGATGAAAACACCGATCGACGGCGCGCGCCTCAGCTCCGGTTTCGGCATGCGCCGCCACCCCGTGCTGGGTTACGGCAAGGTGCACAAGGGCATCGACTTCGCCGCCGCGCCGGGAACGCCGATTTACGCTGCCGGCGACGGCACGATCGAACGCATCGGGCCTTTCAGCTCCTACGGCAATTACATCCGCATCCGCCACCGCAAGGATCTGCATACCGCCTACGCGCATATGAAGGGCTTCCGCAGCGGCCTCAAAACCGGCCACCGCGTCAAGCAGGGCCAGATTATCGGCTATGTCGGCACGACCGGCCGTTCCACCGGCCCGCACCTGCATTACGAAGTACTGGTCAACGGCAAACACGTCAATCCGAAAAGCCTGAAACTGCCCACCGGCAAGGCGCTGGAAGGCAAGGATCTGGCGGCGTTCAAAAACATGGTCAAAAAACGCGATGGCGAATTCGCCCAGTTGCTGAGAGGCGTGACCATTGCCGACAAACAGCCCGTCAGCACCAAACAGGCCGCCCTGAAACGCTGACCTCAAGGCCCGCACGGAAGGAAAGAAAGCGCATGCGTCCCGTCTTTGCCGTCTTTGCCCTGCTGTTCCTGACCACCGCCACGCCCGCCGCCGCCGCGAACAGTGACGGCCTGACGGGGCTGGAGCTTTTGAAACTCTGCAACAGCGCCTATGACACCGATTACGGTTTTTGCGCGGGCTATATCAGCGGCATTGCCAATGCGCTGCTGGCCGGCCCCGTGGCGGGTGAAAGCGCCTGCAACCACCAGCCTGTGCGCAGCGAACAGCTGATCGACATCTATCGCAATTATGCCGAAGTCTTTCCGGACAACATGAAGGGCAGCGCCGCAAAAACAGCTGCCGCCGCCATCGCCCGCGCCTTTCCCTGCCATCACTGAAAAATATAAAAACGCCTATTTCCTGACCCAGCGGCCGTCGTCGTCCTGCTGGAAATAGGTCAGCATATGCCCTGCTTCCTTATAGACCGCCCAGCGGGCGCGCGCGGCTTGCACGGCGGCATCGTCATTGCCGTCGAAAAGCTCGCAGCACAGCTCGAAATCCGCCACCGTCGCCGAAGTGGCGCCGCCCGTCAGGACGATCATACGGGCATCGTTGGGGTTGAGATCCTCCGCCGTGATGAACACGGGCTGTTCGCCCGCAAATTCGTTCAGAACATGGCTGTGCGGCATAAAGCTCCCCGCTTCATAGGTCCAGAGCAGCGTATCCAGCGCGGCAGCCTGGTCGGCATCCGCCGTTTTGACCAGAATGCGCGGATAGCGCTCCAGCGCCTTGACCAGCAGTTCGGGCAGGGCGCGTTCCAGCGTTTTGCGCGTCATATGATAAAAACGGATATCGGTCATGTTTGTCTTTACAGGCAAAGGATGCCATTATTATTCGGGCAATCCCGCCAAAACGCAAGGGACGAAACGCAAGGAGAGTCAAAATGGCCGATATCTGGTACAGCGTCACGCCGAAGGACAAAGTCGAGATCACCCGCCGCCTGAACGCGATCGAGCCTGCCTATCATTTCAATCCCGATGAAACGGCCATTGACTGCGCGCCCCTACCCTTTTACGGCGATGCGCGGCTCTTGCGCGTTTTCAAAAACCATCCGGGCACACCGCCCTTCTGGTATGTGCAACTGCCGGATGACCTCGTGCCACTGGATTTCAGCATCGCAAATATCCACCACATGAATGCCGCCGCGCCGCTGGCTCTGTCTCCGAATACGGTCGAGGACTATTTGCGCTTCCGCCTGTATTTCGGCGACCGCCGCGTGATGCGCCGCTGCCGCGCCGATCTGCACGATACGGAATGGCATGCGACGGTGCAATTCGCCGCTGTAGACGGGCTTTATGAAGCAAGCCTGATGATCTCCCCGCGCGGGGAAGTGACGGAATCGCAGCTGGAAAAACGCGGCGATAACGGCTATGTCACCCTGCCCGAATTTTCCTTCGCGGCCTGAGTTTTATTTCCCGTTCGCGGTTTTTTGCAACGTCATATAATCCAGCTTGCCCGTGCCCAGCAGAGGCAGGTCGGCGACAATCTCGATCTGTTTCGGGATCGACAGTTCGTTGATGCCCTGGCTGCGGAAATATTGCGTGATTTCCTCCGCCTTCGCCGCCGCATGCGTGGTGAAAAGAATCAGGCGCTCGCCTTTTTTGTCGTCCTTGACGCTCACGACCGCGTGCATCGCATCAGGCCAGAGTTTTTGCAAGGCGCTTTCCACCGCCGTCAGGGAAACCATTTCCCCGCCGATTTTGGCAAAGCGTTTCAGGCGGCCCTGAATGGAAATAAAGCCCTGTTCATCGACCGCGACAATATCGCCCGTGTCGTACCAGCCGCCGGCGGGCGGTTGCAAAACGCCCGGCGCGTCGGAGAGCAAATAGCCCTTCATGATGTTCGGGCCGTGGATGACCAGCTTGCCCTGCCCCGGCTCCAGCCCTTCCACCTGCTCCAGTTTGTAGGTAATGCCGGGCAGGAAACGGCCGACCGTGCCCGCGCGGTTGTGCATGGGCGTATTGATGCTGATGACGGGCGCGGTTTCCGTCGCGCCGTAGCCTTCAAAAATCCGCACGCCGTATTTTTCGGCATATACGCGGCGCGTTTCTTCCTTCAGCTTTTCCGCGCCCGCAAAAATATAGCGAATGGCGTGGAAATCATAAGGATGCGCGAAACGCGCGTAACCGGACAGGAAGGTATCCGTGCCGAAAAGAATGGTGGCGTTGGTATCGTAAATCAGCTCCGGCACGATGCGGTAATGCAGCGGCGAGGGATAGTAGAATGTGCGCAGCCCCGACAGGATCGGCAGCAGCGTCCCGCCCGTCAGACCGAAGGAATGGAACATCGGCAGGCAGTTGAACACAATATCGCTCGGCCCGAAATCGATGCGGCTGCCGATCTGGTGGCAATTCGCGCGAATATTGCGGTGGGACAGCACCACGCCCTTCGGCGTGCCTTCGGAGCCGGAGGTGAACAAAACCACTGCCGCATCATCGGGCTGCGCCTTCGGCTTTTGCAGCTTGTCCAGCAGCTCCGGCACATAGCGCGCGGCAAGGCCGTAGAGCTTGTCCGTCAGGCCGATCTTTTTGGCAAGGTCTTCGAGGTAGAGGAAGGAAACGCCCGTCTCTTCGATCGCCTTAACCACGTTATCGAGCTTGCCCCGTTCGATAAACAGGCGCGACGTCACCACGGTTTGCATGCCCGCGGTTTTGCAGGCACTGGTGATTTGCGCGGGCCCCGCAGAAAAGTTCAGCATGGCCGGCGTGCGGCGGATGCTGTGCAGCGCGAAGAAAACCAGCACCGTGCCCGTCATATTGGGCAGCAAAACGCCGACGGCAGGCACGTCCGCATGGGCGGCGGGCGGCGGCACATGGCGGCGCAGCACGCGGCCGAGCGCCATGGAACGGCTGATGACATCGCGGTAATTCAGCGGCGCGCGCGTAGGGTCTTCCGCCACCACATGTTTGCCGCCGTGCAGACGGCGGGCGCGCAAAAGGGCCTTCAGCAGCGTTTCTTCCGTATCGCTTGCCTCGAACATCATGCCGGACATGATGTCGTAAAGCCTTGCCGCGGCCATCTGGCGGCGGCGGCGGCCCATGACATCGGGCGGCAGCTGGAAATCACAGGGCGGCAAAATCGTCAGCGTGATTTTGGGAAAGGCGCGGATCGTCACCTTGCCGCGCAGGCGTGAAAAAGGCGAATATTGCGCGCCGTCGATACGGATGGGCAGCAATTTTGCCGCCGCCTTGTCGGCAATCAGGCCGGGGCCTTCATATACCTTCATCAGCGAACCTGTCACGGTAATGCGGCCTTCGGGAAAGATCATGGCGATTTTATCCTCGCGCACGACCTCCACCAGTTTTTTGACCGCCATCGGGTTCGTGGGGTCGAGCGGAAAGGCATCGACGAGCGACAGGAAAGGCTTCAGCCACCATTTTCCGGCGATATGCGTATTGATGGCAAAGGTGATTTTGACCGGCAGATAGGCCGCGATCAGCACCGCATCCAGAAAAGACGTGTGGTTGGCGACGATCAGCACGCGCTTGCCCGCCGCATCGAAATTTTCCAGTCCTTTGACATCGACCTTGTAAGCCCAGGTCAGAATGGCACGAATGATGGAACGCACAAGATCCTCCGGCAAAAGATGGGCAATATAAACGGCAACCAGAATGTTGCACAAAGCCATGGCAAGGAAGATCCCCGGAATGGTGACGGAGAGCTTCAGCAAAATCGCGCAAACGACGGCGGAAGCCACCATGAACAGCGCGTTCATGACGTTCAGGCCCGCAATGGTGCGCGCCACCATATCCGCGGGTGCGCGCGACTGCACCATGGCGTAGAGCGGCACCACAAACATCCCGCCGCAAACCGAAATGAAGAACAGGTCCAGCATCACGCGCCAGCCCGCCCAGCCGCTGGCAAAGGACAGCGCGGAGACCAGTGCTGCCTCCCCGCCCGCGGGGTCAGGCTGCACCTGCACCGCGCCCGTGGCAAAATAAAGATCCACGCCGAAAGCCGCCATGCCGATGGCCGCGAGCGGCACATAGGTCAGCTGCACGCGTCCCTTCAGCAATTTTTCGCACAGCACGGAGCCCGCGCCGATACCGACGGAGAACAGCGCCAGCAAGAGCGTCACCACGCTTTCATTCCCGCCCAGAAAATATTTGGCGAAAGACGGAAACTGCGTCAGATAGGTCGCCCCCACCAGCCAGAACCACGAAATCGCCAGAATGGCGCGATAAACCACGACATCATGCTGCGTATCGGCCATGATCTTGCGCGTTTCGGTCCAGAAACGCGGATCGATTTTCAAATCCGGCGAAGGGCCCGGCGCGGCGGGAATGCCGCGGCTGGAAACATACCCCGCCACCGCAACGGCAATCACGGCGCCGGAGATAATCCAGATGCCGTAGGACTGATGCATGACCAGCAACCCGCCGAGGATCGTCCCCGCCAGAATGGCCAGAAAAGTCCCCGCCTCCACATAGGCGTTGCCTTTCAGCAATTCCTCGCGGCTGAGATGTTGCGGCAGGATGGCGTATTTGATCGGCCCGAAAAAGGTCGATTGCGCCCCCATGCAAAACAGCACGAACATCAGCATCCAGACGCTTTTGAGCAAAAAGGCCGCTGCCGCCAGCGCCATAAAAACGATTTCCGCAAGTTTGGTCAGGCGGGCGAGTTTTGCCTTGTCGTGTTTATCGGCGAATTGTCCCGCCGTGGCGGAAAAAAGAAAAAACGGCAGGATGAAAATCCCTGCCGCCACCGTCACCAGCACTTCACTGCTCATCCCGCCGGTATTGCCTTCGGCGGCGAAGCTGAAAGTAATCAGCATGACCATCGCGTTCTTGAACAGATTGTCGTTGAACGCGCCCAGAAACTGGGTCAGGAACAGCGGCAAAAACCGCTGCGATTTCAGGATGGACATGCGAAACCCCCTTCCATTGCCGCCGCCGCGGCCGGCGCATTTTCCGGCCGCGGGGCGTTTTTAAAGTCTATTTCTCCCAAACGTCGGCGACGTATTGATCCAGCAGGCGCACGCCGAAGGCCGAGGCCCCCTTGGGCACGCCGGTGCGGTCCTTGTTCGACCAGGCCACGCCCGCAATATCCAGATGCGCCCATTTGGTGCCGTTCTGGATAAAGCGTTTCAGGAAATGCGCCGCCGTTGCGCTGCCCGCATCGCGGCCGCCGATGTTCTTCATATCGGCGGCGGGGCTGTCCAGCGCCTTGTCCCATGCGTCATGCAGCGGCATGTGCCAGACGAGCTCTTCCGTCGCCTTGCCTGCGGCCATCAATTGCTTGGGCAAATCGTCGTCGTTGCTGAAAACGCCCGCATATTCGTGGCCGAGCGCGATGATCATGGCCCCCGTCAGGGTCGCAAGGTCGATGACATGCGAGGGCTTAAATTTTTCCTGCACGTACCACAGCGCATCGCAGAGCACGAGACGCCCTTCCGCATCGGTATTGTGTACTTCAATCGTCTGGCCCGACATGGAGGTGATGATATCCCCCGGACGATAGGCATTGCCGTCCGGCATGTTTTCCGCCAGCGCGACGATACCGACGGCATTGACCTTCGCGCCGCGCGCGGCGAGCGCCTTCATCAGCCCCGTCACGGCACCCGCGCCGCCCATATCCCATTTCATTTCTTCCATCCCCGCGCCGGGCTTCAGCGAAATGCCGCCCGTATCGAAGGTAATGCCCTTGCCGACAAAGGCCACGGGCTTTTGCCCTTTCTTGCCGCCGTTATAGCGCATGGTGACAAGGCGCGGCTCGCGCGCGCTGCCCTGCCCGACGGCGATGAGCGCGCCCATTTTGAGCTTTTCCATCTCCTTGCGCGTCAGCACCTGCACCTCGACCCCCAGCGGGCCGAGTTCCTTTTTGATGATCTTCGCAAAGCTGTCGGGATAGAGCACGTTCGGCACTTCGGAGACCAGATCGCGCGTCAGGAAAGCGCCTTCGGCAACTTTCTGGTAGCGGCTGTAAACCTTGCGCGTTTGCGGCGCATCCTCGACCAGCAGCGCAAGGGATTTCAGCGTCGGTTTTTTCTCCTTCGGCTCGCGCGTCAGGTATTTGTCAAAGCGGTAGCTGTTCAGATAGGCCGCCTGCGCAAAACGTGCGGCCGCTTCCGCCAAGGTCAGCGCCTTGCCGAGCTTCAGCTCCTTTGCGGCCGGAAAAGCCACGGCGGCGCTGGCAACTTTGCGCGCATTGAGCAAAGGCACGATGCTGCTGCCAAGCTTGTTGAAATCCTGCGGCTTCACATCCTCCACCTTGCCAAGGCCGATGACGATGATGTGATCTTCGCGCGCGCCCTGCAGGCCCGGCAGGCCGAGGGACTGCGCCTTCTTGCCCTGAAATTTTGCGGCGACGATGGCGCGGCTGATCGCGCCTTTGGTTTTCTTGTCCGCGTCAGCCCCTGCGGCCAGCAGTCTGGCATCGCCCTTGCCGTCCTCGGCGGCGAAAACGACCAGTGCATCGGTTTTGGCGGTTTTGACATCAAAGGTGATTTTCATAGCGCTATTTTTCTTTCTTTTTCAGGGCTGAAGGGGTAAAAACAGTCAATGACTGCCAGATGATAATAATAGGGTGTCCGCCTTTGCGCCACCCCCGGATGCAAGCAGCCGTAATGTTGATAACGCGTTACCTTTTCAAAAACCTTTTTTCCGTAACCGCCTTCATCGCGGTGACGCTGACCATGGTCATCTGGCTGACGCAATCCTTAAAGCTTCTGGAACTGGTCGCCAATTCGGATGCGCCGCCCGCGCTGTTCATCAAGCTGGTGCTGCTGACCCTGCCGCGGTTTCTGGAGGTTATTCTGCCCCTCGCCCTCGTGACGGCGGTTTTGTTCATCTACAACAAATTCATTATGGATAACGAGCTGATCGTCCTGCGCGCCTGCGGCTTTGACCAGATGGCGCTGGCGCGGCCCGCCCTGATTCTGGCGGGCATTCTGACGGTGGCGCTGATCCTGCTGACCACATGGATTTCCCCCGCCAGCTATAACGAGATGAAACAGCTGCGCCGTATCGTCAAGGCGCAGTATTCGGGCTTTTTGCTGCGCGAGGGGGTGTTCAATGCCTTCAACGACGATCTGACGGTTTATGTGCGCGAACGCGATGCCAATGGCGATCTGCTGGGCCTGATGATCCACGACCGGCGGGAGCGTGACAAACCGCCCGTAACCGTCACGGCCAAGCGCGGCCGCATCGTCATGGACGGCGATACGCCGAATATTCTGGTCTTCGAAGGCCTGCGCCAGCAAATGGATATGCAGAGCCATGTCGTCTCCCGCCTGTTTTTCTCGCGCTATATGATCGAGATCAAGGGGCTGGGAAGCGACCCCGTGGAAAAATGGCGCAACCCGAACGAGCGCACGCTCTTCGAGCTTTTGAACCCGGACATGAAAGACAAACGCGATGTCGAAAACATCGCGGCTTTCCGGACGGAGGCGCATGAACGCGTTCTGACGCCGCTGAACGCCATCGGCTTTACGCTGGTATCGCTCGCCTGCGTTTTGCTGGGGCCGTTCAACCGCCGCGGGCTGTCGCGCAAGATCCTGGCCGCCGTCAGCCTTGTCGTGATCTTGCAGGCGCTGAACATGGGCGCGGTCAGTCTGGCCAAAAAGCAGCCGGATATGATTATCCTGCTGTATCTTGTGACGTTGCTGCCGGCGGCGCTGGGCTATTTCCTGCTGCATAGCCGCGGGGAAGCATGGCTCGCGGGCGTTTTGCGCCGTTTGCGTCTGCGCAAAACCGCCGTGGCGGAAGGCGGTGCGGCATGATGAGCGGCTCCGGCACCCTGTTCCGCTATATCGCGCGGCATTTCCTGTTCAACTTCCTCGGCCTTACGCTGATCCTGCTCGGGCTGATCTATGTTTTCGATACCATCGAGCTGCTGCGCCGCGCGGCGGACAGGCCGGATCTGCCCTTCAGCCTGCTTCTTGGCATGGCGGCGATGAAACTGCCCATGGTGGGGCAGGAAGTCATCCCCTTCGCCGTGCTTTTCGCCGCGATCTATACCTGCTGGAAACTGAACAAAACATCCGAACTGGTCGTGATCCGCGCGGTGGGGCTGTCCGCATGGCAGTTTTTGACGCCGATGATTGTTGCCGCCTTCGGCATCGGTCTTTTGACCACCATGGCGATCAACCCCGTCAGCTCCATCATGCTCGGCAAATACGCGCAGATGGAAATCGTGCATTTGCAAAAAGTCGATAACCTTGTCACCGTATCCCGCACGGGCATCTGGCTGCGCCAGCCGGCGGAGGACGGCGGCTATGCCCTGCTGCATGCCGAAAAGTTCGAGCAAAAGGAATGGCGCCTTGGCGATGTGATCGTGCTGTTCTTCGACCGCGAAGATACTTTCCGGAAACGCATCGACAGCCCCGTCGTGCTGCTGAAGGATGGCTACTGGGATATGCAAAATGCCCTGCTCAATACACCCGAGGGCGCGGAACGTCTGGCACGTCTGACCCTGCCGACGGAGCTGACGGCGGAGAAGATCGAGGAATCCTTTGCCGATCCGGAAACCATTTCCTTCTGGCATATTCCCGAATATCTCCGGATTATGACAGAAACGGGCTTTCCCGGCACGCGCCTTGCCATTCATTTCCAGTCCTTGCTGGCCCAGCCCTTCCTGCTGGCCGCCATGATCCTGCTGGCTGCGACATTTTCGCTACGCCCGCAAAGAATCGGGGGCACGGCTCTGATGATTACACTTGGCGTAGCCGTTGGATTCTTTATATTCTTCATGGAATCAATTCTTCAGGCTTTCGGTATTTCTCAAAAAATTCCCGTATCACTGGCAGCCTGGACACCGGCGCTTGTCAGCCTCTTGCTCGGCACCACGGCCCTGCTGCATATGGAGGACGGCTAAGGCATTAAGAATTGAGTAATTATATGCAGTTAAAGTAAACCAAAGGTCTCTTTCAGGCGGAAGTCCATGTCCAAATCCCTCTCTTGCGCTTTTATCCGTAAATTCATGATGATCGGTCTTTGCAGCTTCCTCGTTTTGGGGACGGCCGGTTGCGCATCCGCCAAGCGCGATTTCCAGACCCACGCGCAAATCAACGACCCGCTGGAGCCGTTCAACCGCGGCGTTTTCGCCTTCAACAACGTACTCGACCGCTTCCTGATCGAGCCTGTGGCGCGCATTTACAACGCCATGTTCCCCGATTTCTTCCGCGACGGCGTACAGAACTTCATGCGTAACCTGCGCAGCCCCCTGATTGTGGGGAACAACGTGCTGCAAGGCGATTTCAAAGGCGCCGGCATTGCCACCGCCCGTTTTGCCATCAACACCACGGCCGGTATCGGCGGTCTGATCGATGTGGCCGCCGCGCAAGGCCTTGAATATCAACCCGAAGATTTCGGCCAGACGCTGGCCGTCTGGGGCTTTGGCGACGGTTTCTATCTTGTGCTGCCCCTGCTGGGCCCGACAACGCTGCGCGATGGAACCGGCCTGGTGGTTGACGCGTTTGCGGATCCGGTACGCCTGTATGCGTTCAACCGGGACGAGGAGTGGATTTACTACACCCGCGGCCTTGTGGAAGGTCTGGATACCCGTGCGCGTCTGGTGCGCGCTGTGGAAGACCTGCGCCGCAACAGCCTCGATTACTATGCGACGGTACGCAGCGCCTATGCGCAAAAACGCCGCGCACTTATCCGCGACCAGAACCCGGACAAGCCGCCCATGGCCACCGAACAATACGGCGAATTTGATTACTACGATTCCGGCTGGGAATAATCCCGCCGCCTGTTGAAAGGAAAAAAAATGCTGGGTGTGACAGCGACAGGACGTTTCTTGATTATGACGGTACTCGCCTTTATGGCGCTGAGCCCCGTGGCCGCGCTGGCGAGCGATGCCTACGTCGGCTTTGTACAGAAAATGGGCGATCAGGCGCTGACGGAGCTGACCGGCAAGGAAATTTCCGATAGCGAGCGTGAAAAACGCGTGCGCACCATGCTGCGCCAGAATTTCGATGTCAAAACCATCGGCCAGTTTGTGCTGGGCCGTCACTGGCGCAATGCGACGGAAAAGCAACGCACCGAATACCTTGACCTGTTCGAGGATATGATCGTCACCACCTATGCCCAGCGTTTCGAAGAATACGCCGGCCAGCAATTCAAGGCCACGGGCAGCCAGCCCGCCAGCAGCAAAAGCAAGGACCGCATTGTCCAAAGCCAGGTGCTGCAAAAAGACGGCCCGCCCGTAAAAGTGGAATGGCGCGTGCGCGATTTCGGCGGCAAGCCGAAGGTGATCGACGTGCTGATCGAAAACGTGAGCATGAGCGTCACCCAGCGCGCGGATTTTGACGCCGTGATCCAGAGCGGCGGCGGCAAGATCGACGCCCTGCTGGACAGCCTGCGCAAGCACCGCAAAACAGCCAAGAAATAAGCGGCACACGCCGCACAGCAAAAAAGCCCCGGAAAAAATCCGGGGCTTTTTTGCTGAACCCTTGCCTGCCCTTAAAATGCTCCGCGCTTAAGATGCGCGGCGCAGGGGTTTGTATTTGATGCGGTGCGGCTGGTCGGCATCCTCGCCCAGACGCTTTTTGCGGTCTTTCTCGTAGTCTTCGTAGTTGCCTTCGAAGAACACGACCTGGCTGTCGCCTTCGAAAGCCAGAATATGCGTTGCCAGCCTGTCGAGGAACCAGCGGTCGTGGGAAATGACCACCGCGCAGCCGGCATAGTTTTCCAGCGCATCTTCCAGCGCGCCGAGCGTTTCGGTATCCAGATCGTTCGTCGGCTCGTCGAGCATCAAAAGGTTGGACGGTTTTTTCAGCATCTTGGCAAGGTGCACGCGGTTGCGCTCCCCGCCCGACAGCACGCCGACTTTTTTCTGCTGGTCGGGGCCGCGGAAACCGAAGGAGCCGACATAGGCACGGCTCGGCATTTCGCGTTTGCCCAGCACCAGAATGTCGTTCTTGTCGGAGATTTCCTCCCAGACCGTATTGGTGTCCACCAGCGCGTCGCGGCTTTGGTTGACGTAGCCCATTTCGACGGTATCGCCGACGATAATGGTGCCTTCATCGGGCTGTTCCTCGCCGGAAATCATGCGGAACAGCGTGGTTTTACCCGCGCCGTTCGGGCCGATCACCCCGACGATGCCGCCCGGCGGCAGCTTGAAGGACAGGTTTTCGATCAGCAGGCGGTCGCCGTAACCTTTGGAAACGTTCTGGAACTCCACAACGTTCTGCCCCAGACGCGGCGGCACGGGAATGACAATCTGCGCCGTGCGGGTTTTTTCGTACTTTTGACTTTCGGCCAGCAAATCCTCGTAAGCCGTGATACGCGCCTTGGATTTCGCCTGACGCGCCTTGGGCGACTGGCGCACCCATTCCAGCTCGCGCGCCAGCGTTTTCTGGCGGGCTTCCTGTTCGCGGCCTTCCTGTTCCAGACGTTTGGCCTTGTTGGACAGGTATTCGGAATAATTGCCCTCGTAGGGGATGCCGCTGCCGCGGTCGAGTTCCAAAATCCAGCCCGTGACGTTATCAAGGAAGTAGCGGTCGTGCGTGACCATCACCACCGTGCCCTTGTATTCGCTGAGGTGGCGTTGCAGCCATGCGACGGATTCCGCATCCAGGTGGTTGGTCGGCTCGTCGAGCAGCAAAAGATCGGGTTTTTCCAGCAGCAGGCGGCACAACGCCACGCGGCGTTTTTCACCGCCCGACAAATTCGTCACGGGGGAATCGCCCGGCGGACAGCGCAGCGCGTCCAGCGCGATTTCCAGCGTGCGTTCCATGTTCCAGCCGTCGGCGTTTTCGATGATTTCCTGCAATTCGCCCTGACGCGCCATCAAGGCATCGAAATCCGCATCGGGTTCGGCGAATTTGGCGGTGATCGCATCGTATTCGTCGCGCGCGGCCTTCAGGTCGCCCAGCGCTTCCATCACGTTTTCCATGACGGTTTTGTTGGGATCCAGCTGCGGTTCCTGCGGCAGATAACCCACGCGCGCGCCTTCGGCGGCCCAGGCCTCGCCCTGAAAATCCTTTTCAATACCCGCCATGATTTTCAGCAGGGTGGATTTACCCGCGCCGTTCGGCCCCAGCACGCCGATTTTGGCGCCGGGCAGGAAGCTGAGGTAAATGTCATCCAGCACCTTTTTCCCGCCGGGATAGGTTTTGGACAGGGCCTTCATGACATAGACGTATTGGTAGGATGCCATCTTATTGTTTTTCCTTGTCTTTTTATCATGGTTTTTATCTGTGTACATGCTGTGAACAGATAAAGTCCAAATTTTCAAAAAACTGAGGCTCTTTTTAGCACTCTACGTAATGGGATTCAACGTTTTCAGCTTCCTCTCGCGCTTGACGGCTATGC